>Ga0307515_10000241_pt1 | contig 135591 bp, 122 predicted proteins | sample 17_EM_MG_FD_194513 | JGI IMG/M metagenome (GOLD analysis project Ga0307515, IMG submission 194513) | Populus trichocarpa ectomycorrhiza microbial communities from riparian zone in the Pacific Northwest, United States - 17_EM | ecosystem: Host-associated > Plants > Roots > Unclassified...
GCCGCAACGCCAAGGCGCGCATCCTGCGCGAGGGCACCGTGGTGGCGGACAACGTCACGATCAGCTCGCTGAAGCGGTTCAAGGACGACGCCACCGAGGTCCGCGAGGGCTTCGAGTGTGGTCTGACCTTGAACGGTTTCGGGTCGCCGCAGCCCGGCGACGTGATCGAGACGTTCGAGATGCGTGAGAAGCCGCGGGCGTAAACACCCCCGGTTGACGGCCCCCGGCGCTTCGGCGCCGGGGGCCGTTGTCTTTACTACTGGAATGCCTCGCTACGCCCTACTCCTCGCGCCTTCCGCCAACCGTGTCTACGCCGACCAGGCCGGCCGCCTCTCCCGGGCGGAACTGGCCGCCTTCCGGCCCGTGCTCTCGTCGGACGTGGCGGAGGTGGACGCCACCCGGATCGGCGGAGTGGAGTACCTGACGTTCACCGCCGACCTCCAGCCCCGCGACGTCGCCTACCTGTCGAACATGTCGGCGGCCTACGCCCTGTTCGAGCGGGCCGGTGACGACCTGCTGCGCCCGCTGGAGATGACCCCGCTGGCCCGGTACGACAGCGACCTGATCACCATCCCGAAGTACGCCGGCAAGACCAACGAGCAGTTCACCAAGCTGCTGCTCAACCTCACCGTGCTGGGGTCGGCCTCGGCCCGCCTGATGCTCGACGGTCACCTGATCGTCGGCGACTTCCTGGCCGGCCGCGGCACCACCCTCAACCAGGCGCTCATGTACGGCTACGACGCCGTCGGCGTGGAGCTCGACGGCAAGGACGTCGAGGCGTACAAGCTGTTCCTGCAGACCTGGCTCAAGCGCAAGCGCCTCAAGCACACCGCCGAGCTGAACCCGGTCCGCCGGCAGGGCCGCAAGGCCGCCCGCCGGATGGAGATCACGATGGCGGCGAGCAAGGAGGACCACAAGGCCGGCGCCGTGCAGAAGGTCACGATGCTCAACGCCGACACCACCCAGCTCGACGGCCTGCTCCGGGCCAACTGCGTGGACGTTCTGGTCGTCGACCTGCCGTACGGGGTCGCGCACGCCAGCTACGAGGACGAGGGCGGCATGTCCCGGCGCCCGCTGGACCTGCTGGAGCGCGCGGTGCCGCAGTGGGTCAACCTGCTGCGCCCCGGCGGCGCCATCGGCCTGTCCTGGAACTCCAAGGTCGCCCGGCGTGAGCTGGCCGAGGACATCCTCGTCGCGAACGGCCTGGCGCTGGTCCCGTACGAGGAACTGAGCCACCGGGTTGACCAGGGCATCGAGCGGGACGTCGTGGTGGCCCGGAAATCCGGCTGACCTTCGCGGGCTGCGCGCGTACCCTTGCTCGTTGATGTATATCGAGAGTGCACTTTTCGACCTGCTGTTGCCCGGTGACTCGCGTTCGCTCAAGCACAAGCGTTCCTACCTGCGGCCGATCATCGCGATGCTGCGCAAATATGAGGTCAGCGTCGCCGAGGTGGGCGACCACGACCTGCACGGGCGGGCCCAGATCGGGGTCGCCGTGGTGGCCGCCGAGGCGGCCCAGGCGCGCGCCGTGATCGACACGTGCGAGCACCAGATGGCCGGCCGGCCCGAGATCGAGCTGCTCTCGGTGAGGCGCCGGCTACACGGCGACGACGACTGAGCCCAGGTGGGGTGACGGACCGACGGGGCGTTCGGGCCACAGCGGTCATGGGTAGGCTTCAGGACGTTGGGCGGGGCGACTTCGCCCCGGAGGCACGGTTGTCGGAGGTGGACGATATGTCGGACCCGGCCAAGACGCGTCGGCACGCGGAGCGGATCCGCGAGCTGGTGGCATCGCTGGTGCGAGAGATCAAGGATCCCCGGCTCGGCATGGTGACGGTGACAGACGCCCGGATCACGGGTGATCTGCGCGACGCCCACGTCTACTACACCGTGCTCGGTGATCAGACCGAACAGGCCGCGACCGCGGCGGCGCTGGACAGCGCCAAGGGCATGCTGCGCACCCGGGTCGGTCACGCCCTGGGACTGCGGCACTCGCCGAGCCTGACCTTCGTCCTGGACAACGTCCTGGACAACGTCAAGGAGATCGACGACCTGCTGGAGGCGGCCCGGCACCGCGACGCCGAGGTGCAGCGGCTGGCCGCCGGCAAGCAATATGCCGGCGACCCGGACCCGTACAAGGCCGACGACGAGGACGACGACGGCGAGGACGCCGACGAGCGGGTCGGTGCCCGCGAGGACCAGGGGTGACCGAGGCGGTCACCGTCTCGGAGGGAGTGCCCGCGGCGGCCGGCCTCGCGGCGGCCGCTGCGACGATCCGTGCGCTGGCGCCGACCGGCCGGGTGCTGCTGATCTGTCACGTCAACCCGGACGGCGACGCGCTGGGCAGCATGCTCGGCTTCGGCCTGGGGCTGCGCCGGCTCGGGGCGACCCGGCTGCAGGCCACGTTCCCCGGCCCGTTCGAGATCCCCGAGCCGTTCGCCGAGCTGCCCGGCCTCGACCTGCTGGTCGGCGAGGAGCAGGCGGAGGCGGACCCGGATCTGGTGATCGTCTTCGACGTGGCCGCCGTGTCCCGGCTCGGTGAGCTGGCCGACCGGCTGCCCCGGGCCCCGGCCACGATCGCCCTGGACCACCACGCGTCCAACACGGGCTTCGCGGGCATCAACCTGGTCGACGCCGGCGCGGCCGCCACCTCGGTGGTCGCCGAGGAACTGCTCCGCGAGCTCGGCGTCCCGCTGGACGCGGAGATCGCCGAGTGCCTGTATGTGGCGCTCGCCACCGACACCGGCTCGTTCCGCTTCGACATGACCACGCCGCGGGTGCATGAGATGGCCGCCCGGCTGATCGCCACCGGCCTGCGCCCGGGCGAGATCTCCCGGCGGGTCTTCGACAGCCGCCCGTTCGGCGCCATGAAGCTCTCCGCCGACGTGCTGGGCCGGGCGCAGCTCGATCCCACGGCGGCGGCGGGGCACGGCATGGTGTGGACGTGGGCGACGCTCGACGACCTGGAGCGGCACGGGCAGCGGCCGTACGTCCTGGATGCGCTCATCGACCCGGTCCGGTGCGTGGCCGAGGTGGACGTGTCGGTGGTGGTCAAGCAGCTCGCCGAGCGGGAGTGGGCGGTGTCGCTGCGCAGCAAGGGCGCGGTCGACGTGAGTGCCGTCGCGGTCGCCCTGGGCGGCGGCGGGCATCGGCTGGCGGCGGGCTTCACCGGCTACGGCACCCCCGGGGACGTCGTCTCGGCGGTCCGCGATGAGCTGGAGAATCACCTCATTCCGTAGTAACTCCCGGAAAAGGCCGGCCCGCGGGCCGGCCTTTTGTCGTTGATCCGTATCCCGCTCTGCGGGATCCGAGGAGCAGTCAGCGGGCCTGAACGATAGTTTGAGTTAACGGTGATTTGGTTTCTGCACGGGCGCTACCACCGACCGCCGCAGCTGCCTCGAGCCACCCGGGTCCATCATCCCGGGCTGTGTCGCCCTGCCACCCGTCCGGCGATCCCGGACCGGCCACCCGCGACACGTCGCTCGATCGATCAGTGGGTGCCGCGCACCCGTCCCGCCGTGGAAGGACCACGATCATGGCTGCCAAGCCCAAGCCCCAGCCGTCCGACGACGCCCGCGAGCAGGCCCGCCGCGCGCTGCAGACGTCGATGGACACGCGCCAGTAGGTAAGTAGTCCTGGCGCATTGCGCCCCTTACGGCTCGGCGGGCATCATGACCACCTATGAGCCCGCCTACCGCCGCTGACCAAGGCACCCTCACGCGCCGCATCGCCGCCCTGGCGCTGCCGGCACTGGTCGTCCTGGCCGCCGAGCCGTTGTACGTCCTGGTCGACACCGCGGTGGTGGGCCACCTCGGCCAGGTGCCGCTCGCGGCGGTCGCCGTCGGCGGCACCGTGATGTCGGTGGCCGTCTGGTTCGGCACGCTGATGGCGTACGGCACAACCGGCCGGGCGGCCCGCCGCTTCGGCGCGGGCGACCGCACCGCGGCCGTCGCCGAGGGCGTCCAGGCATCCTGGCTGGCGCTGGCCACCGGCGCGCTGCTCGTCCTGCTCGCTCAGCTGTTCGCCACGCCGCTGACCAGCGCCCTCGCCGCAGACCCGGTCGCCGCCGAGGCCGCCGCGGGCTGGCTGCGCATCGCCTCCTTCGGCATCCCCGGCCTGCTGCTCGCCGCGGCCGGCAACGGCTGGATGCGCGGGGTGCAGGACACCCGACGCCCGCTGTACTTCGTCCTCGGCGCAAACGTGCTCTCCGCGGTGCTGTGCCCGCTGCTCGTCTACCCGGCCGGCTGGGGCCTGACCGGCTCGGCCGTGGCCAACGTCATAGCCCAGTCGCTGACCGGCGGCCTCTTCGGTTGGGCGGTGGTCCGCGAACGGGCGCCGCTGCGCCCCAGCCCGGCGGTCATCGCCAGCCAGCTCTTCCTCGGCCGGGACCTGCTGATCCGCGGCGCCGCCTTCCAAGCCTGCTGGCTCTCGGCGACCGCCGTGGCAGCCCGGTTCGGAGTCGCGGCGGTCGGCGCCCACCAGATCGGCCTGCAACTCTGGTTCTTCTGCGCGCTGGCCCTGGACGCGGTGGCGATCGCGGCCCAGTCACTGGTCGGCGCGGCCCTGGGCGCCGGCGACGCCACCGCGGCCCGCGAGGTGGCCCGCCGGGTCGTCACGGTCGGGGCGGTGGCCGGCGTGGGCTTCGCGGCCCTGGCAGCGGCGGGCGGCGGGGTGGTGCCCGGCTGGTTCACGAGCGACCAGGCGGTCCACGAGCAGGCGGCGATCGTCTGGCCCTGGTTCGTGGGCATGCTGCCGTTCGCCGGCGTGGTCTACGCCCTGGACGGCGTCCTGATCGGCGCGGGGGACGTGGGCTACTTGCGCACGATGACGCTGGCCGCGGCGCTGCTCGGCTTCCTGCCGGCGATCTGGCTGGCGTACGGGTTGGGGTGGGGCCTGTCCGGGGTTTGGTTCGGATTGGCGTTGTTCACCCTGATCCGGCTGGTGTTCCTGCTGGTCCGGTGGCGCGGGGCGGGCTGGGCCGTGCTCGGCGCGACCCGGTAGGCCGGTTCTTGCTGCTCCTGTTGCTTCGGCTGCTCCGGGTCGGCTTTGCGCGACCGGCGAGCGGTGTCGCCTTGGACGTGGCTGTTCCGCAACGTTGTCGCGTGTCGGTTCGCTCTGTGCCCGCGCGTATCAATGTTGAGCCGGGGTTGGTGGCCCGGTGGGGATCTTGTGGCGGCACGGTTGGCTCCGTGCCTGCGCGTATCAATGTTGAGCCGGGGTCGGTGAGTTGGTGCGGATCTTGTGGTCGGGGTGGCTGGTCAGGGTGCCGAGCGAGGTGGTGAAGGACGTGAGCAGCCGGGCGAAGTTCGCGGTGTCCTCGGCCGGCCAGTTCGCCATCGCGCGGGCGAAGACCTGCTGCCGGGAGTGATGCGCGGCGGTGAGGTGGGCCTGACCCTCGCTGGTGAGGGCGAGCAGTGTGCGCCTGCCGTCGTGCTGGTCGGCCTGCCGGACGATGAGGCCCTGGTCGACCGCCCGCCCGGCGAGCCGGCTGGCTCGCGGCTGGTCGATGCCGGCAGCGGCGCCCACCTCGCCGACCGTCGCGGGCCGGCCGAGCTCCTCCAGCGCGTCCAGCACGCCGAAGACCGTTTGATCGCCTTGTGGGGTGAGCCGGCTCAATGCCCTGCGGCTCTGGCTGCGCCGGATGGTGATCATCGCTCGCTCGATCGCGGCCAGGGGTTCGTTCCGCTCCATGTATGTTAATGTACAACTATATATAATCTGACATGGAATCGAGGTCATCCCATGCGTCCGATGGGCTTCTGGATCAAGGAGATCGACCGCCGCATCGAGGCTGACTTCGGCCGACTCCTCGCCGACGAGGAGCTGACCCGGCGGCACTGGCAGATCCTGACCACGCTGGCCCAGGGAGCCACGCCGCGCGCGGACCTCGACGCGGCGCTCGCACCCTTCGCCGCGACGGTCCGCCCGCAGCTCGACGAGCTGATCCACCGCGGGTGGGCGTCGCCGCTCACCGCCGAGCCGGTCGAGCTGGTCGAGTCGGTCGAGTCGGTCGAGTCGGTTGCGGAGGCAGTCCGGCTCACTGCGGCCGGGCGTGTGGTGCACGATCGGGTTGCCGGGCGCGTGCGCGCCTTTCGTGCCCACGTCACCGACGGCCTGTCCGAGCAGGATTACGTCACCCTGGTCACGTTGCTGGAGCGGGTGGCCGGCAACCTGACCCCGGCCTGACCCGCGGCCCGGTGGCGAGTCTGTCCCGGCCGAGGCCCGCGGCGAGCCCGCCTGGGCCGGTCTGGTTGGGTGGAGCACGTGAACGTGGATGGGCTCATCGTTGTGGACAAGCCGGCCGGGATGACCTCCCACGACGTGGTCGCCCGGATCAGGAGGCTGGCCAAGACCCGCCGGGTCGGCCATGGTGGCACCCTCGACCCGATGGCCACCGGCGTGCTCATCATCGGGGTCAACCGCGCCACTCGGCTGCTCACCTACGTGATCGGGTCCGGCAAGAGTTATACCGCGACCATCCGGCTCGGGCAGACCACCATCACCGATGACGCCGAGGGTGATGTCACCGCCACCGTTTCCACCGGCGGCGTCACCGATGATGCGGTCCGGGCTGGGCTCGCCGCCCAGACCGGTGAGATCGAGCAGGTGCCGAGCGCCGTCAGTGCCATCAAGGTCGACGGTCAGCGTGCCTACAAGCGGGTTCGCGACGGCGAGGAGGTTGAGCTCGCCGCCCGCAAGGTCACCGTTTCGCGCCTTGAGGTGCTTGCCGTCCGGCGTCCGGCCGATGCCGACTTCGTTGACGTGGACATCGACGTCACCTGCTCCAGTGGCACCTACATCCGGGCCATCGCGCGGGACCTGGGCCGTACCCTCGGTGTCGGCGGGCATCTGACCGCGCTGCGCCGGACCGCGGTCGGTGACCTCACCCTGGCCGAGGCCGCCACGCTTCCCGAGCTGGAGGAGCGCGCGCCCGACGTGATCTCCCTGCCGATGGCCGCGGCCGCCCGGCGGGCCTTCCCGCAGCGGGAGGCCGACGCCGAGGAGACCCGGGTGCTCAGCCATGGCGGGCCGCTTGCGCCGGTCGGCATTCAGGGCCCGTACGCGGTTTTCGACGCCGCCGGTGACGTGCTTGCGATCGTCTCCGAGCGGGACGGCAAGGCTCGCGCCGAGATCGTCCTGGCGCCCGCCTGACGCCTGCTATCGGCGCCGGGCCAGGTGGTCCGCGACCGTCGCGACCAGGTCTGCCGCCGCGTACGGCTTGTCCAGGAAGCCGTCGCAGCCCGCCTCCAGCGCCGCCGCGCGGTCCTCGGGGAGCACGCTCGCGGTCACCGCGATGACCGACGGGCGGTAGCGGCCCGGGGTGACCGTGCCCGCCGCCAGGTCGCTCGCCAGGCTGAGCCCGTTGCCGTCCGGCAGGTTCATGTCGAGCAGGACCAGGTCGATGTCCTCGGTGCCCAGGCGTTCGCGCGCGGTGGCGAGGGTCGACGCGTCCACCACCTCGGCCTCGCGGACGGTTGCTATCTGGGCGCGTGCGAGCACCGCCTTGACCAGGGTCCGGTTCAGTTCCTCGTCCTCGACCAGCAGGATGCGTGGATTCTCGGCCGTCACGGCTACTCCTTCGTGTCCTTCGCAGCGGTTCCGGACCCGCTGAGCAGCGGTGCCAGGGTCTCCCAGCCGGCCCCGCCGGCCATCGCGGTCGCCACTACGCCGCCGGCCATCGCCGTGGCGACCAGCGCGCCGGCGTCGCCGGGTCGGCGTTGCACGCCGGCCGCGGCGGTCAGGCCCAGGACCGGGGTGTGCCGGGTGGCCGGGTCCTGCTCGATGGCGGCCAGCAGGCTGAAGCCGTCCACTTCCGGCGACTGCATGTCGCAGACGATCAGGTCGAAGTGGCTCTCGCGGCTCAGGGCCAGGCCGTCGCGGCCGTCGGCGCAGGCCACCACGTCGGCGCCGCCGGCGCGCAGGCCGTCCTCGATCGCCCGCCGGACGTCGTCGTCGTGGTCGACGACCAGCACCCGGGGCACCGGCCGGTGCGCGATCTTGCGGGCCAGCGCGCCGACCAGCGCGGCCTGGTCGACCGGCTTGACGAAGTAGTCGTCCGCGCCCAGGGCCAGGCCGGCCTGGCGCTCGTCGATGATCGTGGCGAAGAAGACCGGGATGTCGGCGAGCCGGCGGTCGGCCTTGAGCCGGCGGATGACCTCGAAGCCGTCGATGCCGGGCAGGGCGACGTCGAGCACGATCGCGTCGGGCGGGTGGGCGCCGGCCGCGGTCAGGCCCGCCTCGCCGGTGCCGGCCACGTCGACGTGGTAGCCGGCGCCGATGAGCTGGGTGGTCAGCAGCTCCGCGGCCTGCGGGTCGTCCTCGATCAGCAGCACCCGGGCGCCCGCGGCAGGCCCCTGGTCGAGCTGCAGCAGCGGCGCGGCCGGCAGCCGTACGGTGAAGGCACTGCCCTTGCCCAGGGCCGAGACCAGGGCGATCTCGCCGCCGTGCGCCTCGACCAGCCGCTTGGTCAGCGCGAGCCCGAGGCCGGTGCCGGCCCGGTGCCGGTCCGGGTCGCCGACCTGCTGGAACTCCTCGAAGACCTTCTCCAGGTCGGCCTCCGCGATGCCCACGCCGGTGTCGGCGACGGTCAGCTCGACGACGTCGTCGGCCGGGATGGCCGAGACGGCGATCTCACCGCCCTCGGGGGTGAACTTGATCGCGTTGGAGAGCAGGTTCTCTATGATCTGCCGGAACCGGACCCGGTCGGCCAGCGCGGTCGTCTCCGGCAGCGCCGTCGTGACGGTGAGGTGCTTGGTGATCAGCAGCGGCGACAGGCCGGTCAGCAACTCGGTCACCGCGGTGTCGACCCGCAGCGGCGCGAGCCGCAGGTCCAGCCGGCCGGCCTCGACCTTGGCCAGGTCGAGGATGTCGTTGATCAGGCCGAGCAGGTGCCGGCCGCTGGTGTGGATGTGGTCGACCCATTCGGCGGGGACCCGGCGCCGGTCGCCGTCGGGGTCCTCCAGCCGCATCAGGTCGCTGAAGCCGATGATCGCGTTGAGCGGCGTGCGCAGTTCGTGGCTCATGTTCGCCAGGAACGAGCTCTTCGCCTGGCTGGCCCGGGTCAGCGCCTCGACGGAGGCGCTGAGCTCGGCGGCCATCCGGCGGTGCGCGGAGGTGACCGCCTGGCGTTCGGCCAGGATGCCGGCCTGGCCGCCGAGCGCGGCCAGCAGCCGCAGATCGTCGTCGCTGAACAGGCTGCGGTGGCGGTTGAACAGCACCACCGCGCCCTCGGCGTCCGGCGGCACCGGCATGCTCAGCACGGTCACGAAGTCGTCGCCGAGGTCGTCGCCGTAGTGCGCGACCAGTGCCGTGTCGCTGTCGCGCAGCCGGGCGGGCTGGCCGGCCCGGATCAGCGCGGTGACGTCGGCGAAGCCGAGCTCGTCGGGGGTCCGCACCGGGGGACCGGCGTAGGCGGCCGGGGCCAGCATGCCGTCGGCGCGCGGCATGAGCACCGCGACCGCGTCGGTGCCGGTCTGCTCCCGCATGATGTCGGCGTAGATCTGCCAGACCTGCTCGGCGGACTCGGCCGGCGCGCGCAGCAGCCGCTCGGTGACGGACTGGGCGGCCGAGGCGGAGAAGACCCGGCGCAGCGCCCGGGGCGGCACGAAGGCGACCAGGTAGCCGAACCCGCAGATCAGCGCCAGCACCCGGTTCGCGGTGTCGAACGCGGGGCTGGTGCCCGGCATCGAGCCGACGCCGATCAGCACGATCATCAGGCCGAAGGCGACGGTCGCGCCGGACGCGATCATCAGCCGGGCGCGGTTCGCGCCGGTCCGGGTGCGGGCCTTGCCGAACAGCAGCGCCGCGGCGATGAGCTCGGCGATCAGGAAGGCGGTCACCGCGACGAGCAACTGGGCCGGGCGCAGCGGGCGTGGCGCGAACGCGAGCCAGCCGGCGACCGCGGTGAGCACGACCAGGATCGTCCGCTGCAGCCAGGCCGGCACCGAGCGCAGCCGGGCGGCGAGCCGGACGGTGAGGTACGGCTGGGCCAGCAACGCCGTCAACGCGACCACGCTGACCCACCCGGGCAGCGACTCGCCGTTGATCCGCCGGGCGACGTCGACGCAGAACAGCACCGTGCAGGGCGCGAAGACCAGCGTGACGTCGCGCTGCAACGGGTCGCGGCGGCGCAGGAAGCCGAGGAGGGCGCGGAGGAAGAGCACGGCGAAGGTGAACTCGGCCGCGAGGAGAAACAGGGGGCTCCAGTCAGCGCGCATATCGGGACCAACTGTAGCGTTTCAGGCAGTCGCGCAGACCGATACGCTTAGCCCGGAACTCTCAGGGAGGTAAGTGGATGCAGCGGTGGCGCGGGTACGAGTCCGTACCGGGCGGGTTCGGCCGGTCGGTGGTGACCATCGGCGTCTTCGACGGCGTGCACCGCGGCCACCAGGCGATCATCGGGCATACCGTGAAGCGCGCCCGCGATCTCGGGCTGCAGTCGGTCGTCGTGACCTTCGACCCGCACCCCGCCGAGGTGGTCCGGCCCGGCTCGCACCCGGCGGTGCTGAGCGAGCCGGTGCGCAAGGCCGAGCTGATCGAGCAGCTCGGCGTCGACGCCCTCTGCGTGGTGCCGTTCACTCCGGCGTTCTCGCAGCTCAGCGCGGAGGCCTTCGTGCACGACGTGCTGGTCGACGCGCTGCACGCCGCGGTCGTCGTGGAGGGGGACAACTTCCGCTTCGGCCACCGGGCGGCCGGTGACCTGGCCATGCTCACCCGGCTCGGGCGCACCTTCGGCTTCACGGTCGAGGAGGCGCCGCTGGTGGCGGAGGAGGGGCTGGTCTTCTCGTCCACGTACATCCGCAGTTGTGTCGACGCCGGGGACGTCTCGGCCGCGGCCGCCGCTCTGGGCCGGCCGCACCGCCTGGCCGGCGTCGTCGTCCGCGGCGACCAGCGCGGCCGGGAGCTGGGATTTCCCACCGCCAACCTGATGTGCCACCGGTATGCGGCCATCCCGGCCGACGGCGTCTACGCGGCGTGGCTGGTGCGGGGCGGCAAGCACGGCGGTCCGCGGCCAGCCGCGGTGTCGGTCGGGACCAACCCGACCTTCTCCGGCCGCGAGCGCCGGGTCGAGGCCTACGTGCTGGACTTCGCCGGCGACCTGTACGGCGAGCGGGTCAGCCTGGACTTCGTCGCCCACCTGCGCGAACAGCGCGTCTACACCGGGATCGAGCCGCTCGTCGCGCAGATCCGCGAGGACGTCGAGCAGACCCGGAGCGTGCTCGGTCCGCCCTCCACCTAAGCGGCTGATAAGCTTGTCGCGACGTCGGCTATTCCGACGACCGGACTCGCCTGCCTGCCCGACGCCGCGGGCCGCGAGCTCGCCCTCTTCCGGGTGAGACACCGTATGAAATCGGCAACACAGAATCACGGAGAACATGGCGCTCGACCAAGAGACCAAGACCAAGATCATGACCGAGTACGCGACCCTCGAGGGCGACACCGGGTCGCCCGAGGTGCAGGTTGCGATGCTCACCAAGCGGATCGCCGACCTGACCGAGCACCTGAAGGTGCACAAGCACGACCACCACAGCCGTCGTGGTCTGTTGCTGCTGGTCGGCCGTCGCCGCCGCCTGCTGAACTACGTCCACAAGAAGGACATCGCGCGCTACCGGACGCTGATCGAGCGTCTCGGCCTGCGCCGCTGACTTGACGGGGGAGTGGCCGCCTTGGTCGCTCCCCCGAGCTTCACCCACGGACCCGCGCGGCACCAGGCCACCGGCCCCGGTCCTCGGTAGTGGTTCCCGAGCAGATGATCTCGGGCACTTCGATCGAAGACCGGCCAGCCTCTTCCGCGCTGTGTGAACCGCCGGGTCCTCGACGAAGGAGTACCGCACTACATGTCTGAGCAGAAAGCTCTCGGCACCGAATCTCGCACCGCCGTCATCGACAACGGATCCTTCGGGACCCGCGAGGTGACCTTCTCCACCGGCAAGCTGGCCCGCCAGGCCGCCGGCTCGGTCATCGTCCAGCTGGGCGAGACCACCGTGCTCTCCGCGACCACCGCCGGCAAGACGCCGAAGGAGCACTTCGACTTCTTCCCGCTGACGGTCGACGTCGAGGAGCGGATGTACGCCGTGGGCCGCATCCCCGGCTCGTTCTTCCGGCGCGAGGGCCGTCCCAGCGAGGACGCCATCCTCACCTGCCGCCTGATCGACCGGCCGCTGCGCCCGTCGTTCACCAAGGGCCTGCGCAACGAGGTCCAGGTCGTCGAGACCATCCTCGCGCTCGACCCGCAGCACCCGTACGACGTCGTCGCCATGAACGGCGCCTCGATGTCCACCAAGCTCTCCGGCCTGCCGTTCAGCGGCCCGGTCGGCTCGACCCGCGTCGCGCACGTCGAGGGTCAGTGGATCAACTTCCCCACGCTGGAGGAGCTGGCCCGCGCCACCTTCGACATGATCGTCGCCGGCCGTACGCTGGCCGACGGTGAGGTCGCGATCATGATGGTCGAGGCCGAGGCCACCCCGCACGCGCTGACCCTGATCGCGTCCGGCGCGCCGAAGCCGACCGAGGAGGTCGTCGCCAGCGGCATCGAGGCGGCCAAGTCGGCCATCCGCGAGCTGTGCCGCGCGCAGAGCGAGCTGGCCGAGGTCACTGCGAAGCCGGTTCAGGAGTTCCCGGTCTTCCTGGACTACCAGGACGACGTCTACTCCGCCGTCTCCGAGGCCGCCAAGGGCGAGCTGTCCGAGGCCTTGAAGATCGTCCAGAAGGCGGACCGCGAGGAAGCCCTGGACCGCGTCAAGGCCAAGGTGCTCGAGGCCGTCGGCCCGCAGTTCGAGGGCCGCGAAAAGGAGCTCAGCGCCGCGTTCCGCTCGGTCACCAAGTCCGAGGTGCGCAACCGCGTGCTCCGCGACCAGGTCCGGATGGACGGCCGCGGGCCGCGCGACATCCGGCCGCTCTCCGCCGAGGTCGGCATCCTGCCCCGGGTGCACGGCTCGGCACTCTTTGAGCGTGGAGAAACGCAGATCCTGGGCGTCACCACGCTGAACATGCTCCGCCTCGAGCAGTCGCTGGACACCCTCGCTCCCGAGAAGTCCAAGCGCTACATGCACAACTACAACTTCCCGCCGTACTCGACCGGTGAGACCGGCCGGGTGGGCTCGCCGAAGCGCCGCGAGATCGGTCACGGTGCGCTCGCCGAGCGGGCCCTGGTGCCGGTGCTGCCGACGCGCGAGGAGTTCCCGTACGCGATCCGCCAGGTCTCCGAGGCGCTGAGCTCCAACGGCTCCACCTCGATGGGCTCGGTCTGCGCCTCGACGCTGGCCCTGCTCAGCGCCGGTGTGCCGCTGAAGGCGCACGTCGCCGGCATCGCCATGGGCCTCATCTCCGACGAGGTCGACGGCAAGACCCAGTACGTGACGCTGACCGACATCCTCGGCGCCGAGGACGCGTTCGGTGACATGGACTTCAAGGTCGCCGGTACCCCGGAGTTCGTCACCGCGCTGCAGCTGGACACCAAGCTCGACGGCATCCCGTCGGACGTGCTGGCCGCCGCCCTGCAGCAGGCGCACGAGGCCCGCGCGACGATCCTCGCGGTCATGGACGAGGCCATCAACAGCCCGGCCGAGATGAGCGAGTACGCCCCGCGCGTCACCAGCGTCAAGATCCCGGTCGACAAGATCGGCATGGTCATCGGTCCGAAGGGCCAGACGATCAACGCGATCCAGGACGAGACCGGCGCCGACATCTCCATCGAGGACGACGGCACGATCTACGTCGGCGCGACCAACGGCCCGGCGGCCGAGGCCGCGGTGGAGCGGATCAACGCCATCGCCAACCCGACGATGCCGAAGGCCGGCGACAAGTTCCTCGGCACCGTGGTGAAGACGGCCGCGTTCGGCGCGTTCATCTCGCTGCTGCCCGGCCGCGACGGCCTGCTGCACATCTCCAAGGTGGGCGACGGCAAGCGCGTCGACAAGGTCGAGGACTTCCTCAACGTCGGCGACAAGGTCGAGGTCTCGATCGCGGACATCGACAACCGCGGCAAGATCTACCTCGACAAGGTCCGCCCCGAGGGCGCCGAGGCTCCCGCGGAGGCTCCCGCCGCCGCCGGTGGCGAGGGCTCCGAGGGCGGCCGCCCGCCGCGCGAGGACCGCGGCCCCCGCAGCGAGGCCGGCGGCGAGCCCCGTCGTCGTCGCCAGCGTCCCAGCGGCGACCGTAACTGATCCACGTATGACAGTGAGTTCCCGCGGGCCGGCCGAAAGGCCGGCCCGCGTTGTCACCCGGACCCTGCAGGACGGCGTACGAAAGACCGTCCTGCCCAGCGGCCTGCGCATCATTACCGAGGCGATTCCCACCACCCGCAGCGCCGCTCTCGGCGTCTGGGTGGGGGTCGGCTCCCGTGACGAGACCCCGGCGATGTCGGGCGCCTCGCACTTCCTCGAACACCTGCTCTTCAAGGGCACCGAGAAGCGGACCGCGCTGGAGATCTCCGCGCAGATCGAGGCGGTCGGCGGCGAGACCAACGCCTTCACCACGAAGGAATACACCTGCTACTACGCGCGGGTGCTGGACGCCGACCTGCCGCTTGCCGTCGACGTGCTCTGTGACGCGGTCGCGGGCTCGATCCTCGACCCGGCGGACGTGGAGACCGAGCGTGGCGTGATCCTCGAAGAGATCGCCATGCACGACGACGAGCCCGGCGACGAGGTGCACGACGTCTTCACCGAGGCGATCTTCGGCGACCGGTCGCCGCTGGGCCGGCTGATCTCGGGCACCGAGGAGACCATCTCCCCGATGACCCGGACCCAGATCAACCGCTTCTACCGCGCCCGGTACAAGGCTCCCCACATCGTCGTCACGGCGGCCGGCAACCTGGAACACGCCACGGTCGTCAAGCTGGTCCGTGCCGCGCTGGCCGGGAGCCCGCTCGACGGCGACACGGCGGCGCCCGCACCGAAACGCGGCTCGACCGGCGGCAGCCGGCCGCGCAAGCCGGTGACGCTGATCCGGCACCGCGACACCGAGCAGGCGCACATCGTGCTCGGCTGCGCCGGCATCAACCGGGCCGACGAGCGCCGGTTCGCGCTCGGCGTGCTCAACAACGTGCTCGGCGGCGGCATGTCCAGCCGGCTCTTCCAGGAGATCCGGGAAAAGCGCGGGCTGGCCTACTCGGTCTACTCCTACGGCAGCCAGTACGCCGACGCGGGCCTCTTCGGGGTCTACGCCGGCTGCGCGCCGGGCAAGGCCGAGGAGGTGCTCGCCCTGATCCGGGCGGAGCTCGCCGCGGTCGCCGCCGACGGCATCACCGTCGAGGAGTTGGCCCGGGGCAAGGGCATGGTCAAGGGCGCGTACGTGCTCGGCCTGGAGGACACCGGCTCGCGGATGAGCCGGCTGGCCAAGTCCGAGCTGCTGCACGGCGACCTGCTGGCCGTCGACGAGTTGCTGGCCGAGGTCGACGCCGTCACCCTCGACCAGGTCAACACGATGGCCGCCGAGTTGCTGTCGAAGCCGATGTCGCTCGCGGTGGTCGGGCCCTTCGACGAGACCGCGTTTTCCGTACCCCGCTAACCTGGGACGCCGTGACCATCCTCAGCCCTCCGCCCGTACAAGAAGAAGCGACGCCGGACCGGCGCAAGCGCCGGATCGTCGGCATGCTGATCTGGGGGGTGCTGTTCGCGGTCGGCACGTACTTCATCGGCGTGCCGACCAGCGACCCGCTGATCGCCTTCGGCTGGCTCTGGCTGGCCACCATCGCCTGGCGCAGCGACCTGCCCTGGCGGCAGCACCTGCTGTTCCTGCGCGACTGGCTGCCGATCGCGCTGCTGCTGGTGGTCTACAACATCTCCCGCGGGTACGCCGACGACCTGTTCGAACCGCACGTCACCGAGCTGATCCACGCCGACGAGGGGATGTTCGGCTGGTTCACCGGCGGCGAGGTGCCGACGGTCTGGCTGCAGCAGCACCTCTACCAGCCGGGCGTGGTGCAGTGGTGGGAGGTGACCGTCTCCCTGGTGTACGTCTCGCACTTCCTCACGGTGCCGACCATCGGCGTGATCCTCTGGCTGCGGTGGCGCGAGCAGTGGGCCCGCTTCATGCGGCGCTGGTTCACGCTGAGCGTGGCCGGGCTGATCACATATTTCCTCTACCCGGCCGCTCCGCCGTGGTGGGCCTCGCTCTACGGTCAGCTGCCCGAGCACGTCGAGCGGATCTCCACCAACGGGTGGAACGCGATCGGTCTGCACAGCGCCGGTAACACCCTCAACGCCCTGCAGGTCGGGGCCTCCAACCCGGTCGCGGCGATGCCCTCGCTGCACACCGCGTACGCGCTGATGGCCGTCGCCTTCTTCCTGCCGACGACCGCCAAACGCTGGTGGCCGTTGCTGCTGGCGTATCCGCTGGCCATGACGTTCACGCTGGTTTACTCCGGCGAGCATTACGTGATCGACGTGTTGGTCGGCTGGGCGTACGTGGCCGCGGTGTTCCTGTTCGTGGGGCTCGGCGAACGCTGGTGGAGCAACCGCGTTAAATTGACCGCGTGACAAACGAGCAGGAACCGATCCGCGTCGGCGTTCTCGGCGCCCGGGGGCGCATGGGCCTCGAGGTGTGCAAGGCGGTCGACGCCGCCGACGACCTCGAACTGGTGGCGATGGTCGACCAGGGTGACTGGTTGTTCAACGCCTCCGACGCGGGCGCCCAGGTGCTCGTCGACTTCACCACCCCCGACGTGGTGATGGACAACCTGCACTGGGCCGTCGACCAGGGGATCAACGTGGTCGTCGGCACCAGCGGCTTCACCGAGCAGCGCCTCGACCGGTTGCGCGGCTGGCTGTCGCACAAGCCCGAGGTCGGCGTGCTGATCGCCCCGAACTTCGGCATCGGCGCGGTGCTGATGATGCAGTTCGCGGCGCGGGCGGCCCGCTACTTCGAGTCCGCCGAGATCATCGAGCAGCACCACCCGCGCAAGCTGGACGCCCCGAGCGGCACGGCCACCCACACGGCGAAGCTGATCGCCGCGGCCCGCGCCGAGGCCGGCCTCGGCGCGATGCCGGACGCGACCAAGGAAGAGGTCGGCGGCGCGCGCGGCGCGGACATCGACGGGGTGCGGGTGCACGCGGTGCGGGCGGCGGGCCTGGTCGCCCATCAGGAGGTCCTCTTCGGCACGCACGGAGAGACGCTGACGATCCGGCATGACAGCCTGGACCGCGCGTCCTTCATGCCGGGGGTGCTGCTGGGGGTCCGCTCGATCGTGACCCGCCCGGGCCTGACGATCGGCCTCGACCCGCTCCTCGACTAGGCCGTTGCGGTTGCCGGTGGATCGATGGCGACGTGCAGGCGCAGCTGGGGGACGAGCATGTCGTCGACGTCCAGCGCGCGACCGGCGCCGTCGGGCTCCCAGCCGGTCGAGACCAGAAACTTCTTCATCGCCTCGTCCGCGTCATAGGCCCACGCCACGGCCGCCTTGAACGCGTCCTCGCGCCACAGGTCGACGGTCGCCGCGAGCAGCCGGCTGCCGTGCCCGCGCCGGCCCCAGCGCGGCTCGACCAGCAGGTCGGTGACCGCCGCGACGTCGTCGGGCAGCGGCGGCTCCTCGGGCGCCAGCGCCTGCTCGTCGGCCGGCCCGGAGGCCGCGAAGCCGACCACCTGCGACGCCGACTCGCCCTGCTCGACGGCGATCAGGACGCGGTGCCGCGCCGACGGGGCGGAGCCGATCGCCTCGACCCAGCCTCGGGCCAGGTAGGCCTCGTCGAGGTTCGCGAGGACGTGTGCCGGGAACATCCGCCGGTAAGCGGTCCGCCAGGTCGTCAGTTGGATGCGGGCGATCTCGCCGGCGTCCTCGGGACGGGCGGGACGGACGAAACCGAGTGCCATGCCCGGCAGCCTACAGAGGGGTCACGTAGCGCACTTCGGGCAGTTGCTCCGTGCTGCCGTGCGGGCTGAACAGGTGTCGTTCGCCGTCGGGCCGGAGGCCGGAACGCTTGTAGAAACGACGGGACCGGAGGTTGTCCTCGAACACCCAGAGCCGCATCGTGGGATAGCCGGCCGCCGTCAGCCCGGCACGCGCGGCGGCGAACAGCTTGCGGCCGGTCCCGGCGCCCCACCGCTCCGGATCGACATAGATCGCATAGACCTCGCCGATCCCCGGGTTGTGCCCCGCGCCACGGTCCACCCGGTACGGCCCGAAGGACACGAAGCCGATGACCACGTCTCCGTCCACCGCCACCAGCGTCTGCGCCCCGGGCGGGCCGGTCCGGTCGCGGCGGTGCCGCGCGAAGTCGGCCGGATCGAGCCCGGCCAGGTAGTCGGCCGCGATGATGCCGGCATAGCCGGCCTGCCAGGCCCGCACGTGTACGGCGGCCACGGCGTCGATGTCGGCGTCGATGAGCGGGCGGATGTCGACCATGCGGCGACTTTGTCATACCCCTCGGCTAGCGTCCTGATCTGTGGCCGTCCCAGACTCCCTCTCCGTCGCCCAGGCGCGGCGCATCACCCTCGCCGCGCAGGGTTTCACCGACCCGCGGCCGGGCGGCGCCACGGACATGCGGCACCTGCGCCGCGTGCTGCGCCGCCTGCACCTGATCCAGATGGATTCGGTCAATGTCCTGCAGCGGGCCCACTTCATGCCGCTCTACAGCCGCCTCGGCCCCTACCCGGCCGGGCTGCTCGACCGGGCCGCCTACCGCAAACCCCGGCTACTGTTCGAGTTCTGGGGCCACGAGGCGTCGCTGATCGACGTCGAGCTCCAGCCGCTGTTCCGCTGGCGGATGGCCCGCGCCCACGATTACGCCTGGGGTGGCATGCGGCGCATCGTGGCCGAGCAGCCCGAGTTGGTCGCCTGGGTGCTCGACGAGGTCCGCGACCGCGGCCCGCTGACCGCCGCCGAGATCGAGCACGACGTGCCGCGCCGCAAGGACCATTGGGGCTGGAACTGGTCCGTCGTCAAGCAGGCCCTCGAGTGGCTGTTCTACAGCGGCGAGGTGACCGCCGCCGAGCGCACGACGTCCTTCGCCCGGCGCTACGACCTGCCCGAGCGCGTCCTGCCGCGGCAGGTGCTCGAGGCGCCGACCCCGTCGCCGCAGGATTCCTTCCGGGCGCTGGTCGAGCTCTCCGCCCGCACGCTGGGGGTGGCCGCCGAGCCGGAGCTGCGCGACTACTTCCGGCTGCCATTGGCCGGCTTCAAGCAGGCCCTGGCCGAGCTGATCGAGGACAAGGTCCTGCTCCCGGTCACCGTGCACGGCTGGAAGGGCCCGACCTACCTGCACCATCAGGCCCGGCTGCCGCGCCGGGTGCAGGCCGCGACGCTGGTCAGCCCGTTCGATCCGCTGATCTGGGAGCGGGCCCGCACCGAGCGGCTCTTCGACCTCAACTACCGGATCGAGATCTACGTCCCCGCGGCCCAGCGGCTGTATGGCTACTACGTGTTGCCGTTCCTGCTCGGTGACCGGTTCGCGGCCCGGCTCGACCTCAAGGCCGACCGCAAGACCGGCGTGCTGCAGATCCCGGCCGCCTGGATCGAGCCCACCGCGGATGAGGAGGAGACCACGGCCGCGCTGGTCCCCGAGCTGCACCGGCTGGCCGGCTGGCTGGGCCTGCACACGGTCGCGGCGCCGCAGCGCGGCGACCTGGCCGGCCCGCTCACGGCCGCGCTGAAGCTTGCCTCCACAGGTGTAGCGTGACGGCCATGAGCAGCGCGACCGACCCCGTCGCGGTCCACCCGCACCCCGACGGCCAGGCGCAGCATGGCCAGCCTGGGTATGGCCCGCCGCAGTACGGCCCGCCGTTTTACGAGCCGCCCCAGCCGGACAGGGTCACCCGGTTCATCCAGCGCAAGTGGCGCGAGTCGCCGATCTGGGTGGCCCCCGCCGCGATGCTGGTCTGCATGGCCGGCGCGGTCGGCTACACGCTGGCGACCAGCCCCACCGAGGCGACCGCCGGGGCGGCCCCGAGCTGCCTGCTCAAATACACGACTGGCTTCATCTGCCCGGGCTGCGGCGGCACCCGCGCGGCGTGGTATCTGCTGCATGGCGACATCCCGGCGGCGGCCCGGCACCATGCGCTGTTCGTCTTCGTCGTCCCGTTCCTGCTCTATATGTACATCGCCTGGGCCGGCCGCCGGCTCTTCGGCTGGCGGCTTCCGCAGCTCGACCTGAGTCCCGGCGTGATCGGCGCCTTCATCGCCGTCTGGGGCGTCTTCAGCGTGCTGCGCAACCTGCCGTGGGCGCCGTTTACCGCCTTCTACGTCTAGGAACACCCCCTGGCTGGGAGCCCGGGCCCACCGGCGACGGGGAATCCTCTCCGGCCGTCCGATAAGTTGTCGGTATGACGCACGACCACCCGCGGCCCTTCGGCCGGCTGCTCTCGGCCATGGCGACCCCGTTCACCTCGGACGGCTCGCTCGATGTCGACGGCGCGGCCAGGCTTGCCGCGTGGCTGGTGGATGAGCAGGGGCACGACGGCCTGGTGATCAGCGGCACCGGCGGTGAGTCGCCGACCACCACCGACGCGGAGAAGGACACCCTGCTCCGTGTCGTCGTCGAGACGGTCGGTGACCGGGCCAGGATCGTCGCGGGCGTCGGCACCAACAACACCGCCCACACGGTCGAGCTGTCCCGGGCGGCGGAGAAGGCGGGCGCGCACGGCCTGCTGGTCGTGACGCCGTATTACAACAAGCCGCCGCAGGCGGGCCTGGTCAGGCACTTCACCGCCGTCGCCGACGCCGTCGGCCTGCCGGTGATGCTCTACGACATCCCGCACCGCGCCGGCGTGCCGATCGCCACCGAGACGCTGGTGCGCCTCGCTGAGCGTCCGAACATCGTCGCCGTCAAGGACGCCAAGGGCGACTTCGCCGGGAGCGCCGACGTGCTGCGCCGCACCGGGCTCGCCTACTACTCCGGCGAGGACGCCGCCATCCTGCCGCTGCTGTCGATCGGCGCGGTCGGCGTGGTCGGCACCTCCACCCACTTCATCGGCCCACAGACCAAGGCCATGATCGAGGCGTACGAGCGCGGCGACACCGCCGGGGCGCTCGCGCTGCACCGCCAGCTGCTGCCGCTGTTCACCGGCATCTTCCGGACCCAGGGCACCATCCTCGTGAAGGCCGGCCTGCGCGCCCTCGGGCTGCCCGCCGGGCCCGTGCGTTCGCCGCTGGTCGACGCCACCGAGGCCGAAACGAACCAACTGCTAGAGGACGCCGCCGCGGCGGGACTGCACCTCGGCACCAATTAGAGAGGCCTCGCATTTGAGCCAGGCACACGTCGAACTGGAACCACCACCCCCGCTGCCGGAGGGCGCACTGCGCGTCATCCCGCTCGGAGGTCTCGGGGCCATCGGCCGCAACATGACGATTTTCGAGTTCGACGGCAAGCTGCTGGTCGTCGACTGCGGAGTGCTCTTCCCGGACGTCGAGCAACCCGGCGTCGACCTGATCCTGCCCGACTTCGACCCGATCCGGGACCGGCTGGAGGACGTCCAGGCGATCGTGCTCACCCACGGTCACGAGGACCACATCGGTGCGGTGCCGTATCTGCTTGCCCTCAAGCCGGACATTCCGCTGGTCGGCTCCGAGTTCACCCTGGCGTTGGTGGAGGCGAAGCTGGCCGAACGCCGGCTGGACCCGTACACGCTGACGGTGCGTGAGGGGCAGACGGAGCGGCTCGGTCCGTTCGAGTGCGAGTTCTTCGCCGTCAACCACTCGATCCCGGACGCACTGGCCGTCGCCATCCGGACGCCGGCCGGGCTGGTGCTGCACACCGGCGACTTCAAGATGGACCAGGTCCCGCTGGACGGGCGCATCACCGACCTGGCCGGTTTCGCCCGGCTCGGTGCCGAGGGTGTCGACCTGCTGCTCTCCGACTCGACGAACGCCGAGGTCCCCGGCTTCGTCACCCCGGAACGCGACATCGGCCCGGTGCTCGGCGCGCTCTTCGGCAAGGCCAGCGGCCGGATCATCGTGGCGAGCTTCGCCTCCCACGTGCACCGCGTCCAGCAGGTGATGGACGCCGCCTACGAATACGAGCGCAAAGTCGCGCTGATCGGGCGGTCCATGGTGCGGAACATGGGCATTGCCCGCGATCTCGGGCTGCTGCGTATCCCGGACGGGCTGCTGGTCAGCCTGGACGAGGCCGCCCAGATGCCGCACGACGAGATCGTCTTCATGTCCACCGGTTCGCAGGGCGAGCCGATGAGCGCGCTGGGCCGGATGTCCACCGGTGACCACCGGCACATCACCATCAAGTCCGGCGACACCGTCGTGCTGGCCAGCTCGCTGGTGCCCGGCAACGAGACCTCGGTCTACCGGGTGATCAACCAGCTGGCCCGGGCGGGCGCCACGGTCGTGCACAAGGACACCGCCAAGGTGCATGTCTCCGGGCACGCCCCGGCCGGTGAGCTGCTCTTCCTGCTCAACGTCGTACGCCCGAGCAACCTGATGCCGGTGCACGGCGAGTGGCGGCACCTGCGCGCCCACGCCCAGCTCGGCATCGAGTCCGGGGTCGCGCCGGACCGGGTCGTGCTCTGCGAGGACGGCGACGTGGTCGACCTGGTCGAGGGGCACGCCCGGCACGTGGGCCGGGTCAAGAACCGCTACGTGTACGTCGACGGCCTGGCCGTGGGCGACGTCAGCGAGTCGCTGCTGACCGAGCGGCGCATCCTCGGCGACGGTGGCTTCATCTCCGCCACCGTGGTGATCGATTCGGTGACCGGCAAGGTGGTCGGCGAGCCCAGCATCTCCGCGAAGGGCTTCTCCGAGGACCCGGAGGCGTTCAACCCGGTCATCCCGCTGCTGACCGCCGCCCTGCACCGCTCGGCGGAGGACGGCATCACCGACACCCACCAGCTCCAACAGGTGGTCCGGCGCACCGTCGGACGGTGGGTGAACGACGCCTATCGACGCCGGCCGATGATCGTGCCGACCGTCGTGGAGGTGTGATCGACAAGCATAGTTTTCCGTGATTACCGGATTAATTGATCCGGCCGCGACCCCTTTGCGTATCTGAGGGCACGGTGCCGCCCCCACGGCACTCGATGCGAGGGGAGTTACGGATGCAGCGGAGAACGGTCGTCGCGCTTGCGGCGACGGTGACGGCAGCGGGAGCGGCGGTAGCGTTCACGCTGCCGTCCATGGCGGGTACGAACGCCAACCGCGGCCCTGCGTCGCAGTCGACTGGTGGAGTGGCCCCTCAGCTGCTCGCCGCGATGCAACGAGACCTCGGTGTCAGTGCCGACCAGGCCGCCGCCCGCGTCGCGCGGGCCGAATGGGCCAGCGGTGTCGCGGCGCAGTTGCGCAGTGCCTCCGGTGACTCATACGCGGGCGCCTGGCTCGGCAAGGACGGCACGACGCTGAACATCGCGATCACCGACGCCGGCCTGGCCGGCCAGGTGCGCGCGGCGGGCGCCACGCCGAGGGTGGTCGAGCGCAGCGTGGCCGAGCTGGACAGCGCGAAGCGGGCGCTGGACGCCGAGGCCACCCAGGCGGACCGGAACCTGCCCGGCTGGTACGTCGACGTCGCGGCCAACCAGGTCGTGGTCCAGGCCCTGCCCGGCGACACCGAGCAGGCCGAGGAGCTCGCCGAGGACGCCGGCATCCCCGACGAGGCGGTGCGGGTGGTCGTCACCAAGGCCGCCCCGAAGACGCTCGCGGACGTCATCGGCGCCGAGCCGTACTTCGTCAACATCGGCGGCGAGCAGGCCCGCTGCTCGATCGGTTTCGCGATCGAGGGTGGCTTCGTCACCGCCGGGCACTGCGGCGCCGTGGGCACCGAGACCCTGGACAAGGAGAACCTGGACCAGGGCGAGGTCGTGGCGTCGGTCTTCCCCGGCACCGCGGACATGGGCGTGGTGCAGACCAACGCCGACGTGGTGGAGCAGCCGTTCGTCAACGACTTCGACGGCAACGCGCTGCCGGTCGGCGGCAGCACGGAGGCGCCGGTGGGCGCCGCGGTCTGCCGCTCCGGATCGACCACTGGCACGTTCTGCGGCACCATCCTGGCGAAGAACCAGACGGTGAACTACCCGGAGGGCGCGGTCACCGGCCTGACCCGGACGGACGTCTGCGCCGAGGGCGGTGACTCCGGTGGCCCGTGGCTCTCGGGTGACCAGGCCCAGGGCGTGACCTCCGGCGGCTCCGGCGACTGCACCGTCGGCGGGGAGACGTTCTTCCAGCCCCTCACCGAGATTCTCGAAGTGAACAACGTCACCCTGCTCACCACCGGTAACGGCGGCGCGGCGGGCGACAACTCCGGCGAGGCGGACGAGCAGTCGGGGAACAACGAGAACAACGAGAACGGCAGTCTGCTGGACCGCGTCACCAACAACTGACGCACCACCCGTAGAAGACGTGCTGCCCGCGCGGGCCATCCTCCGTCCCGCGCGGGCAGCGCTGCGTCTCGGACCCGCTACCGTCGACGGATGGGCTACCGGATTCTGATCGCCGCGGCGGTGGGTGCGCACTTCGCGTTCCTGGCCTTCGGCATCTTCGGTGGCTTCCTCGCCTGGCGCTGGCGGTGGCTGATCTGGCTGCACGTCCTCAGCGCCGGCTGGCTCCTGGTGATCGTGGCCGCGGGGCTTTCCTGCCCGCTGACCTGGCTCGAGGACCGGGGCCGGGCCGGTGTCGGGCTGACCCCGCTGAACGGGGGTTTCCTGGACAACCACGTCGCCGGCGTCTTCTACCCGCACGGCTACGAGTGGGTGGCCCAGCTCGTGGTCGCCGTCATCGTCGGAGCCTCGTGGATCGGTTTCGCGGTGCGCTCCCAGCGCCGTGACCACGACCGTGACAGCGACCGCGTCGGCTAGCTCAGCTCCGCGACCGCGTCGGCCAGCTCGCAGCCCGTCGCGATCCCGCAGATCATCACCTGGTCGAGCTGCTTCGGCGTGACGCCCTGCTCCCAGTCGCCGACGACCTCGCCGACCACCCGCACCACGCCGTCGTCGGCCGTGTGCACGTACGCCTTGGGCCAGAGCCGGTCGTGGTTCCAGGCGTTGCAGAAGGCGTACAGCCGGGGGACGTCGTCGGTGCTGAAGTCCGTCCGGGTGAGCGTGCGGACCTGCAGCACCTCTTCTTCCTTGCCGAGCCGGAAGAAGTAGATCAGGCACCCCTGCCAGTTCCCGCCGATGTCACCGTCCTCGTCGACGAAGTGGGCGAACTCGCGGGCGTTCAGCGCGGCGATGATCATGTCGTGGCTGAGCGGTTGCGGCGAATCGGACATGGTCTTGATCCTAAACGGCGGAAAAAGCGAATCCTGGTCACGGTGCGGCGCGCGGACTCGCGAGAGTGACCCCGTTACGGTAGTGCTCATGGCGGGCCGTACTCCTCCGGCGAGCCGGGGCCGCGCCGCGTCCACCACGCGCGGTGCCGCGTCGGCGCGCGCCCGGCAACCGGCGGCGCGTCAGCCCGCCCGTAAGACGGCGGCGAAGAAGGCCGCCGCCGCCCGCCCGGCTGCCCGTACCCGGGCGAAGAGCGCCGCCCGCGCCCGGCCGGGGGTCGGCTCGGTCCTCGCGACCGGCATCGGCCGCGGTGTCGGCGCCCTCTGGATGGGCCTCGCGCACAGCGTCGGCTGGGCCGCCCGCGGGGTCGGCCGGCAGGCCGCGACCGCCAAGGACATCGATCCGGAGCACCGCCGCGACGGCGCCGGGCTGCTCATGCTGGGCCTGGCCATCCTCGTCGGGGTCGCGGTCTGGGCCGGCTCGGCCGGTCCGGTGGGCGCCCGGCTGGCCGACGCCATGCGGCTCTTCTTCGGCGGGTTGGCGCTGCTCCTGCCGCTGCTGCTGCTCTACGGCGCGGTCCGTCTCATGCGCAAGCCCGCCGACCCGGAGCACCGCGGCCGGTCGGTGGTCGGGTGGAGCGCCCTGGTCGTCTCCACGGCCAGCCTGCTGCACGTGTCCCAGCGTCCCGCCGACGACGTCGAGATGAACAGCTCCGGCGGGCTGATCGGCTACGGCGTCGGCTCCCTGCTGGAGAACGCGGTCACGGCCTGGGTGGCCGTACCCCTCTTGGTGTTGTTGTTGATCTTCGGTTTGCTGGTCATCACCGCGACGCCGATCAACAAGATCCCCGAGCGGCTGATGCTGCTCGCCGACGTGCTGCTCGGCCGCTCGTCGGCCCGGGCCCCGCTGCCCGATCCCGACCTGCCCGATCTCGACGAGGCCGGCGACGCCGAGCCCAAGCGGCGGTCCCCGGCCCGCCGCCGGCAGGGCTCGCTGGCCGACATCGGGCTCGGCCCGGAGGCCGACGAGGCGGTCGACGTCACCGACGACGACCCGATCGTGCACGACACGGTGCTGGTGCCGCGCGGCAAGAAGGTGCCGGCCAGCCGCAAGGCGCCGGTGCCGCCGGAGCACTCGCCGCTGCCCACCCGGGCCGAGCAGCTCGACATCTCCGCGGTCGAGGGCGACTACCGGCTGCCGCCGCCGAACCTGCTCGGCAAGGGCTCGGCGCCGAAGTCCCGCAGCAAGGCCAACGACGAGATCATGGCGGCGCTGACCGGCGTCTTCGACCAGTTCAACCTCGACGTGGCCGTCACCGGCTTCACCCGCGGCCCGACGGTCACCCGCTACGAGGTCGAGGTCGGCCACGGCGTCAAGGTCGAGCGGATCACCCAGCTCTCGCGCAACATCGCCTACGCGGTGAAGTCGCCCGACGTGCGGATCCTCAGCCCGATCCCGGGCAAGAGCGCGGTCGGCGTGGAGATCCCCAACACCGATCCCGAGAACGTGTCGCTGGGCGACGTGCTGCGCTCGCACGCGGCGACGTCCGACCACCACCCGATGCTGGTGGCGCTCGGCAAGGACATCGAGGGCCGCTTCGTGGTGGCCAACCTGGCGAAGATGCCGCACATCCTGATCGCGGGCGCGACCGGAGCGGGCAAGAGCTCCTGCCTGAATTCGCTGCTGGTGTCGATCCTGACCCGGGCCACCCCGGACGAGGTGCGGCTGCTGCTGATCGACCCGAAACGGGTCGAGATGACCGGGTACGAGGGCATCCCGCACCTGGTCACGCCGATCGTCACCAACGCCAAGAAGGCCGCGGACGCGTTGGAGTGGGTCGTCCGCGAGATGGACATGCGCTACGACGACCTCGCCGCCAACGGGGTACGCCACGTCGACGACTTCAACCGCAAGGTGCGCAGCGGCGAGATCACCGCGCCGCCCGGCGTCGACCGGGTGATGAAGCCGTACCCGTACCTGCTGGTGATCGTCGACGAGCTGGCCGACCTGATGATGGTCGCCCCGCGCGACGTCGAGGACTCGGTCGTGCGGATCACCCAGCTCGCCCGCGCCGCCGGCATCCACCTGGTGCTGGCCACCCAGCGCCCGTCGGTCGACGTGGTCACCGGCCTGATCAAGGCCAACGTCCCGTCCCGGCTGGCGTTCGCCACCAGCTCGCTGGCCGACTCGCGGGTCATCCTCGACCAGCCCGGCGCGGAGAAGCTGCTCGGCCGCGGCGACGGGCTGTTCCTGCCGATGGGTGCCTCCAAGCCGGCCCGGTTCCAGGGCGCCTGGGTGGACGAGTCGGAGATCGCCGACGTCGTCAAGTTCTGCAAGGACCAGCGCGAGCCGGAGTTCCGGGCGGACGTGACGGCGCCGCCGGAGAACAAGAAGAAGCAGATCGACGAGGAGGTCGGCGACGACCTGGAGGTGCTGATCCAGGCGATCGAGCTGGTGGTCACCTCGCAGTTCGGCTCGACCTCGATGCTGCAGCGCAAGCTGCGGGTCGGCTTCGCCAAGGCCGGCCGGCTGATGGACCTGATGGAGACCCGCGGCATCGTGGGCCCGTCCGAGGGCTCCAAGGCCCGGGATGTGCTGATCAAGCCCGACGAGCTGGAAGAGACCCTGGCGACGTTGCGGGTCGACTAGACCCCTGGACGGCCGACGGCAGGACGACCGGCGCCCGGTAGCCTTGTCGGAGTGTCAGTAACCCCTGCCCCCCGCCGTGTCGCCCTGCTCACCCTGGGCTGCGCCCGCAACGAGGTCGACTCCGAGGAGCTGGCCGCCCGTCTCGACGCCGGCGGCTGGCAGGTCAGTACGGACGCCGACGGCGCCGACGTGGTCCTCGTCAACACCTGTGGCTTCGTCGAGAAGGCCAAGCAGGACTCCATCGAGACGCTGCTGGCCGCCGCGCAGACCGGCGCGAAGGTGGTCGCCGCCGGCTGCATGGCCGAGCGGTACGGCAAGGAGCTCGCCGAGAGCCTGCCCGAGGCGCAGGCCGTGCTCGGCTTCGACGACTACACCGACATCTCCGCCCGGCTCGACGGCGTGCTGGCCGGCGAGCGGTTCGACGCGCACACCCCGCGCGACCGCCGTGAGCTGCTGCCGCTGACCCCGGTCGCCCGGCAGGCCGCCAAGGTGGTCGTTCCCGGGCACGCCACGGTCGACGAGCACACCCCCGCGCACCTGCGGCAGGTGCTGCGCCGCCGGCTCGACAACGGCCCGGTCGCCAGCCTCAAGCTGGCCAGCGGCTGCGACCGGCGGTGCTCGTTCTGCGCCATCCCCACCTTCCGCGGCGCCTTCGTCTCCCGGGACCCGCAGGAGCTGCTGGCCGAGGCCGAATGGCTGGCCGGCACGGGCGTTCGGGAGCTGGTGCTGGTCAGCGAGAACAGCACCTCCTACGGCAAGGACCTCGGCGACCCGCGCGCGCTGGAGAAGCTGCTGCCGCAGCTCGCCGCCGTGGCCGGCATCGTCCGGGTCCGGGCCAGCTACCTGCAGCCCGCCGAGACCCGCCCCGGCCTGATCGAGACCATCGCCACCACCCCGGGCGTCGCGGCCTACTACGACCTGTCCTTCCAGCACTCCAGCGAGCCGGTGCTGCGCCGGATGCGCCGTTTCGGCTCCACCGACCGGTTCCTGGAGCTGCTCGCCTCGGCCCGCGCGCTGGCCCCCGAGGCAGGAGCGCGCAGCAACTTCATCGTCGGCTTCCCCGGTGAGACCCGGCAGGACGTGGACGAGCTGGTCCGGTTCCTGACCGAGGCCCGGCTCGACGCCATCGGCGTCTTCGACTACAGCGACGAGGACGGCACCGAGGCCGCCGGACTGCCCGGCAAGGTCCGCGAGGACACGATCAAACGCCGGTACGGCCGGATCAGCGACCTCGCCGACGAGCTGTGCGCCCAGCGCGCCGAGGACCGGCTCGACTCCATCGTCGAGGTGCTGGTCGACACCGTCGCCGACGGCGAGATCGAGGGCCGCGCCGCGCACCAGGCGCCCGAGGTCGACGGCTCCACCACGCTGGTCGCCGGCGCCGAGGGCGTCGATCTGGCCGCGCTGCGCCCCGGCGATTTCGTCCGCGCCCGGGTCACCGGCACCGAGGGTGTCGACCTGATCGCCGTACCCGTGGCCATGATCTCCGCGGCGCCGGCAGCGGCAGCGTCGTGACCGACGAGCCGGTGCCGGTGGCTGCCCCGCGGCCGGTGTCGCTCTACAACCCGGCCAACATGCTGACGGCCGCCCGCATCGTGCTCGTGCCCGTGTTCGTGGCCTTCGTGATCGCCTCCGAGATGGCCGAGTCCGGCTGGCGCATCCTGGCCTGCCTGACCTTCTGCGTGGCGTCGGCCACCGACTTCGCGGACGGCTGGATCGCCCGGCGCTTCGAGCTGGTGACCTCGTTCGGCAAGGTGGCAGACCCGATCGCGGACAAGGCGCTGACCGGCAGCGCGCTGGTGCTGCTGTCGGCCTACGACCGGTTGTCGTGGTGGGTGACCGGCCTGATCCTGCTCCGCGAGTGGGGCGTCACGGCGCTGCGTTTCTGGGTGATCCGGTACGGCGTCATCGCGGCCAGCCGCGGCGGCAAGCTCAAGACGGCCCTGCAGATCGCGGCGATCGCCTGGTTCCTGTGGCCGGTGCCGGAGCCGTTCGACCTGATCGGCACGGGCCTGATGATCGCGGCGCTGATCGTGACCGTGGTGACCGGCGCGGACTACGTGCTGCAGGCCCTGCGCCTGCGCCGCCGGGCCGAGCAGGCCTGAGCGCCGTGGAGGCCGGGGAGGCCGCCGCCGCGGCGGTGCACGTGCTGATCGATCGGCAGCAGACCCTGTCGGTCGCGGAGTCGCTGACCGGGGGGCTGGTCGCCGCCACGATCGTGGCGATCCCCGGCGTCAGCGCGGTGTTCCGGGGCGGCCTGGTGGTCTACGCCACCGACCTGAAGCACAGCCTGGCCGGCGTGCCGCGGCACCTGCTGGACGAACGCGGCCCGGTCGATCCCGATGTGGCCCTGGCCCTGGCCGAGGGGGTGCGGGAGCGCTGCGGCACCGACTGGGGGCTGGCCACGACCGGGGTCGCCGGGCCGGAACCGCAGGACGGCAAGCCGGTCGGGCTGGTCTTCGTCGCGGTCGCCGGGCCGGCCGGGGCCGCCGTCCGGGAGCTGAGCCTGCCGGGTTCCCGGGCTGAGATCCGGACGGCCAGTGTGACGTGCGCCCTGTCGCTGCTCGCCGCCGAGCTGGGCGGCTCGACCGCGGGAATCGCGGGCTGACCTGCCGCGTTGTCTCGTACGGGTGAGTGGGCCCAGCATGCCCACTACCCGTATCAGCAGCCCCGCGGGCAGCTCGACGTTCCCGGCAGTCCCGGATTTCGGCGGGGCGGGATGTCGGTGTAGCCGGCAGCGGGTACGGTTGCGGGAAGCCTCCGGCGGTTGCCGGCGGCCCCGCCGCAGGAGGAGGTGCCATGGTCCTGCTACGCCGGGTTATCGGTGACGCACTTCGGGCGCGCCGGCAGGGTCAGCATCGCACGCTGCGTGAGGTGTCGACCGCCGCCAACGTCAGCCTGGGTTATCTCTCCGAGATCGAACGTGGCCAGAAGGAAGCGTCCAGCGAGCTGCTCTCCGCGATCTGCGAGGCTCTGGGTGCGCGCCTGTCCGAGGTCCTCGGTGAGGTCAGCGGCACGCTCGCGCTCGCCGAAGGCATGGACGGCATGCTCGTGCCGCTCGAGCCCACCCCGATCGAGACCGGTGGCAAGGGCGTCAAGCCCGCCCCGATGAAGGCCGCCCCGGTCAAGACGGCCGGCCAGGTCAAGACCAACGAGGCCCCGGCCGTGCGCCAGGTCACCTCCGACGGGACGGTCTCCGTCTCCGTCCGCCAGGAGTCACCGCTCAAGGCGACCCTGCACGCGACCCGCAAGCGCGACCGCGACGTCGTCTACGCCGCCTGAGCCTGCCCCTGATCTTCACCACCGCTCACACGCGTTCCGGCGTCGCCGGAACGCGTATCGGCGCGTAGCCTCGTTCTCGGGGGAACCCTCGCTAGACCCTGAGATCCCCCCGAGGTCACGTGACGCCGGTGGCGTGGGGCTGACACGATGGACTCCGCGCCATCGTGAAGACCCCTCGGTCCCGCGTCGGTGGCGCGTCCGACTGAGCGACATTGAGGGGATACCGCGGATATGGCGAACCCGTTCGTCAAGGGCTGGCGTTACATGATGGCGCTCTTCGGTGCGAAGATCGACGAGTATGCCGACCCCAAGGTGCAGATCCAGCAGGCCATCGAGGATGCGCAGCGGCAACACCAGGCGCTCGTGCAGCAGGCCGCGGCCGTGATCGGCAACCAGCGGCAGCTCGAGATGAAGCTGTCCCGGCAGATGTCCGAGGTCGAGAAGCTGCAGGGCATGGCCCGCCAGGCCCTGGTGCTGGCCGACCGGGCCCGGTCCGGCGGCGACGAGGCCGAGGCGCAGAAGTACGAGTCGACCGCGCAGACGCTCGCCACCCAGCTGGTCTCCGGCGAGCAGTCGATGGAAGACCTGAAGACGCTGCACGATCAGGCGCTGTCGGCGGCCGGCCAGGCCCGCAAGGCGGTGGAGAACAACGCGATGGTGCTGCAGCAGCGCATCGCCGAGCGCTCACGCCTGCTGAGCCAGCTCGAGCAGGCCAAGATGCAGGAGACGGTCGCCAAGTCGCTGGAGTCGATGTCGTCGCTCTCCGCGCCCGGCAACACCCCGTCCCTGGACGAGGTCCGCGACAAGATCGAGCAGCGGTATGCCAACGCGATGGGCCGCGCCGAGCTGGCGTCGAATTCCGTCGAGGGCCGCATGCTCGAGGTGCAGAAGTCGAGCCTCGACCTGGCCGGCACGTCGCGGCTGGAGCAGATCCGGGCCAGCATGGCCGGCGAGCAGCTCGGCGGCACCGCTGCCAAGCCGGCGGTGGAGGCGGGCAGCAACGCCGCCCCGGCGGCCGACCCGGCCAGCGTGGCACGCCTCGATGAGATCAGGGCCAGCATGAACGCCAAACGCGGGGACACCTCAGCCGCGGGCTGAGCACCGCGCCTCGGGGAGGAGCGAACGGTGGATGAGCGGAGCAGGTATTTCCGGCGGCTCAAGAGACTGCGCGGTTCGGCGCGGCGCTGGAGCGTCGTCGGTGGTGGCCTGACCGCGGCCGCCGCCGTTCTCACCCCGTACGCGGGCATCGGGCTTGCCGACGCGGTCTGGGCCGCGTCGGCGGGCGCATCCGCGGCGCTGGCCTGGTGGCGCTGGAGCGACCACCGGGCGCTGGCCGCGCTCCCGGCCCCGCCCGCCCCGCCGCCGGCCATCCCCGGCCAGAAGCTGGTGGCCGCCGTCGAGCGGTTCCCGGCGGGCCGGCAGGTCCTGCAGGAGGTGCGCCGGCACAAGGAGCGCTATGCGCTGCGCGGGTCCGCGGTCGCCCAGGCCTGGGACAGGCTGGACCGCGCCGCGATGACGCTTACCGGGCTGGCCGGCCGGCTGACCGGCCCCGGCGAGGCCGCGATGCTGGAGGCGGCGGTGGCCGAGCAGTGGCTGCGCGACCTCGGGCAACGGGTCGCCAGCGTCGAACGGGCGATCCCGCTCAGCCCGCCCGACCAGCGCGCCGGGATCGAGCAAGCGCACGAGAGCCTGGCGAAGCAGTTCACCGAGGGCGTCGCCGCCTATGAGCGGCTGGTCGCCGCCGGGGCGAGCTACGTCGCCGAGGAGGGCCAGCCGGCCTCGGATCAGCACCCGGCGCTGAGCGGCCTGGTCGAGGCGACCGACCGGCTGCGCGGCATCGCCGAGGGGCTGTCGGAGCTGCGGCGGCCCGCCACGCCCGCCGCCTAGGACGCCGGCGGTGCCGGTTTCGGCTGGCAGCGCGGGCACCAGTAGGTGACCCGCTCCTCCTGATCCTCCTTCTGGATCGCCGAGCCGCAGCGCCGGCACGGCTGGGCCCGCCGCCCGTAGACGTAGCTGGTCTGGCCCCGGCGCAGCGACCCGGTGGTGGTCTGCGTCCAGCGCCCGCGGTTCGACGCCACCAGTTGCTGCGCCAGCCGCACCGTGCCGGCCAGGTCCGCCACCTCGGAGACCGGCGTCCACGGCCACAGGCCGCGCAGGAACAGCGTCTCGGCCTTGTAGAGATTGCCCACCCCGGCGAGGTTGCGCTGGTCCAGCAGCGCCGCACCGATCGGGACGTCCGGCGCGGCCGCGATCCGGCGGACCGCCTCGGCCGGATCCCAGTCATCGCCCAGCAGGTCCGGGCCCAGGTGGCCCAGGAGCCGGCCCTCCTCGGCGGTGGGCAGGAGCGCCACCTCGTGCAGGTGGTAGCCGACCGCCACCGAGCGCGCGGTGCGCAGCACCACCCGGATCAGGTGCGCGGGCCGGCCGGTCCAGCGCTCACCCGGCGCGTACGCCCGCCAGGCGCCGTCCATCCGCAGATGCGAGTGCAGGGTCATGGCCCGGTCGCCGTTCCGCAGCCGCAGCAGCAGATGCTTGCCCCGGCTCGCCGACTCGGCCACCGTCCAGCCGGTCAGGTCGGTCGTCGCGAGCTGCGGCACCCGGAAGTCCGAGCCGGTGAGCACGTCGCCTTGCAGCGCGCGTTCCAGGACGCGCGCGGTGTTCCACACGGTGTCGCCTTCGGGCATGGTTCTATCCTGCCCGGACGGCAGCAGGGGGTCGTGCCCGCACAAATTTGTGGGACAGCATCCGCCGCGGGTGACATCGTCGGCGGATGAACCTCGCCATCGCTACCGCGGCGGAGCGTCCGGACTGGCGCCCGCTCTGGTCCGGCCTCGCCGGGTTGTGGCCGCCGTTCATGACCCAGGACGAGACCGGCGATTTCTTCTACGGCTACGAGTTCGATTGCTATCCCGAGTTCCAGCTGCTCGCCGTCGACACCGACGAGGGCGAGGCGGTGGCCAAGGCGTGCTCGGTGCCGCTGGGCTTCACCGGCACCATCGCCGACGGGCTGCCGGAGCACGGCTGGGACTGGGCCGTTCGGCAGTCCACCCACGACCGGCTGCGCGGCACCACGCCGACGATCGTCTCCGCCCTGGAGATCATGGTGCGGCCCGACCTGCGCGGTCGGGGCCTGTCGGCTCGGATGCTGGCGGCCCTGCGGGCCAACACGGCGGCGCAGGGCTTCACGGACCTGATCGCGCCGGTCCGGCCGACCGGCGCCCGATTCAAAACCATCGACACGTACGCGTACGAGCGGCGCCTGGACGGCCTCCCCGTGGACCCGTGGCTGCGCGTGCACGTCCGGGCCGGCGGGCAGATCGTGAACGTGGCGCACGCCAGCATGGTGATGGTGGGCACCCTGGCGGAGTGGCGCCGCTGGACGGGCCTGCCGTTCGACACCACGGGACCGGTCGCCGTCCCGAATGCGCTGGGGCCGGTCCACTGCGACGTGGCCGGCGATCGGGCCGTCTACGTGGAACCCAACGTCTGGGTCCACCACCGACTCTGAGCCGCTTGCCCTCGCGGGGGCGGGTCGGCGCTCGCCTCTCAGCCGACAGCTCGGGGGCGGTCAGCGTTCGGTGACCCGGACCATGTCGCCGGGGCGGACCGAGAGCAGGACGACGGCACGGCCGCCGTTCACCGCGATCGCCACCCGGCCGGCCGAGTCCTCGTACACGATCATCTCGCCCTGCTGGGCCTCGGCGAAGGTCTGGGCCCGCCGGGCCTTGATCCCGCCGATCACCAGCTCCGGGCTCAGCCCGGAGAGCATGCCGCCGCCGGCGGCGAGCTGCACGTTGCCGAACCGGTCCACCGTGATGACCTCGGACTCGAGCCAGCCGTCGCCGACCGAGACGACCGGATCGGGCAGCCGCACCAGGGTGTCCGGGGCGATGGCCGGCCCGGCGTCGCTCAGCGGCGCGCCCAGCGCGAGGCGGGCCGCGGCGGGGGAGAACACGTCCCGGCCGTGGAACGTCCGCGAGACGTCGCCGAGCAGCCAGTCCTTGTTCGTGATCTCGAACACGGCGTCGATGCCGCCCAGCGCCTCGGCCGCCCAGATCAGCAGGCCGTTGTCCGGGCCGACCAGGACGCCGTCCGGCGTGCCGATCACGATGCCGCGGCGGTCCGAGCCGACGCCGGGATCCACCACCGCGACGTGCACCGACGGCGGCAGGTGCGGCGCGGTCTGCGCCAGCACCGCGGCGCCCCGGGGCACGTCGGCGGGCGGCACGTGGTGAGTGATGTCGTTGATGCGCACATCGGGAGCGATGCGCGCGATCACCCCGCGGCACGCGGCGGCGAAACCGTCGAACGTGCCGTAGTCGGTGGTGAGGCTGATCCATCCATAGCCGCCCATGGTGGTAGACGTTACTGCCCCGGCACGCTCTGTGTCCGGCATGTTGCCGGGCGCGTCGCGAGACGTCTGGCACTGTTGATCGATGCGTCTTGTCATCTTCACCGAACCCCAGCAGGGTGCCTCCCACGACGACCTGCGGCGGGTGGCCCAACTCGCGGAGCAGACCGGGTACGACGGCTTCTTCCGCTCCGACCACTATGTCGCGATGGGCAGGGACGGCCTGCCCGGCCCGACCGACGCGTGGCTGACCCTGGCCGCGCTGGCCGTGCAGACCTCCCGGATCCGGCTCGGCACCCTGGTCACCTCGGCGACCTTCCGGCTGCCGGGCCCGCTGGCGATCGGCGTGGCCCAGGTCGACGCGATGAGCGGCGGCCGGGTGGAACTGGGCCTGGGCGGTGGCTGGTTCGAGCGGGAACACACCGCCTACGGCATCCCGTTCCCGCCGCTGGGCGAGCGGTTCGACCGGCTGGCCGAGCAGCTGGAGATCATCGATGGCTTGTGGACCACGCCGGCGGGGGAGCAGTACACCTTCGAGGGCAAGCACTACCAGGTGGTGGACTCCCCGGCCCTGCCGAAGCCGGTCCAGGCACCGCGCCCGCCGATCATCGTGGGCGGCGGCGGCAAGAAGCGCACCCCGGCCCTGGCCGCCCGGTACGCCGACGAGTTCAACGCCCCGTTCGCCAAGGTGGCGGAGCTGCCGGCGATGTTCGACCGGGTCCGCGCCGCGAGCGAGCAGATCGGCCGGGCACAGCCGCCGGCGCTGTCGGCCGTCGCGGTGCTCTGCGTGGGCCGCGACGACGTCGAGGTGAAGCGCCGGGCGGCGGCGATCGGCCGGGACGCGGCGGAGATGCGCGACAACGGCGGCGTGGTCGGGACGCCGGACCAGGCGGTGGAGATCATCGGACAGTACGCGGCGACGGGCGTGTCCCGGCTGTACCTGCAAACGCTGGACCTGAGCGACCTGCACCACGTGGAGCTGGTCGCGACGGCGGTGGCGCCGCAGCTGCCCTGACCGTCAACTGTGGCATTGCGGGCGATTTCCCCCTGGTATGACGGTCTTGATGGTGGCGGGCATGAGGTGTCCGAGCTCTGGGCCTAAAGTCTGTTGCGTGGAGATTGTCACCGCGCGACTGGCTTTGCGGCGCCCCGTGTCCGCCGACCTCGAAACCATCCTCGCGATCCACCGCGACCCCGAGGCCTGCCGGCACAACCCCTCGGACATGCTCAGCACGGTCGCGGACGGCGAGCACCTCTACGCCCGCTGGGACGACCACTGGCGCCGGCACGGCTTCGGCTACTGGGTCGTCGAGGAACGCGAATCCCGGAAGATCCTCGGCTTCGCGGGGGTGAAGGTGGTCCGCTTCCGCGAGCGCGAGATGCTGAACCTCTTCTACCGCCTCAACCCGGCGGCCTGGGGCGACGGCGTGGCCACCGAGGCGGCCACGGCCGTGGTGTCCTGGGCCGGCTGCCACCTGCCGGAATGGCCGATCGTCGCGCGGGTCCGCCCGGACAACGTCGCCTCCCAGAAGGTGGCGCAACGGGCGGGCCTGACCCGCGCCGAGCACCTGGACGACCAGGGCGAGGACGGCCTCGACTGGCTCTTCGTCGCCCACTGGCCCGACGCCCCCGCCGCCTGACGCGCCCGCCGCCGGGCCGCGGTAGGCCGGCCGACTCATCCGGCCGCCCGGCTTGTTCGGCCGCCCGACGGCCGCGGTGGGTCAGCCGCGTAGGCGTAGGCCGCGAGGCGTTGTCCGGAAGCCCGCCCCCGTCAGCGCGTCCCGCAGCGGCGACGAATGCACCGACTCCCCGTCCGCCCGCTCCACCGACATCGGCCCCAGCGCCCCGGAGCGGACCGAGCCCGCCAGCGCCTGCCCGGCCGCCGTCAGCGCCTCGTGGTCGTCCAGGTAGGACAGCAGCGTGCGGCCGCCGCGTTCGACATACAGCACCAGGTCGCCGCCGACCAGGACCACCAGGGCTCCCGCCTTGCGGCCCGCCCGGTGGCCCGTCGCCGGCGTCATCTCGCCGTTGCCGCTGTCCACCACCCGTTCCGGCCAGGGCAGCGCCGCCCCGTATGGGTTGGCCGGGTCGGTCGCCGCGAGCACCACCGCGCTCGCCCCCGCGCGTTTTGCCAGCTCGGCCGGCTCGGCCAGGGCGCGCAGCCGGTCCACCGCCCCCGGCACCGCGAACTGCGCCGCGCCCAGGCCCTCCACGAAGTATCCGCGCCGGGCCGCGCCGCGCTCCTCCAGCGCCGCCAGCACCGGATAGACCGCGGCGAAGCCGCCCGTGACCCCCTCGGCCATCACCGCCCCACGGGTGACCACGCCGTGCCGTTCGAGCAGCAGGTCTGCCTGGGCCGCCGCCCGGCGGGTCGGGTCGAGGTCGCGTTCCGGCAGGCGGGACCAGCGGCCAGCCATCGCGAGCGGTCCCGATCGGCTCGGCATCGTCGGGCGGCCCGGCCGGCGGTAGCGGGTGCGGGCGGGCGCGGCCTTCGCCCGGTGCGCACCGCTGCCGCCGAGCAGGGCGCGCAGCGGCGCGAACGTGTCGTTGGTCAGATGCCCCGCCCAGACCAGATCCCAGACCGTCGCCGCCAGGGCCGGGTCGTCGCTGGCGCCGATCTTGTCCGACAGGTTGCGGAAGAACAGCGCCTGGCCGTCCGTCAGGGCGTCCAACACGGACTGGTGCTGCGGGGTCAGCGCGAGCCCGTCGTCGGGCGGCGGGAACAGCAGCGGGGCACTGTCGGCATACGCGAGGGTCACCCAGCCGTCGCCGCCCGGGATGGAACCCGTGCCGGCCCAGAGCACCTCGCCGCTGGCGCAGAGCTCGTCGAGCTGGGGCGGCGCGAAGTCGGCGACCCGGGCCGGCAGGATGAGCCGTTCCCAGGCCGAGGCCGGCGCGGGCACCCCCTGTAACTGCTCGATCGAGGCGGCCAGGGCGTCCACGCCGCGGGCGTTGCCGGCGATCTGGTGCCAGCGGGGCAGGAACGCGGCCAGCACCCGGGGCGGCACCGGCTCGATCTCCCGGCGCAGCGCGGCCAGCGAGCGGCGGCGCAGCAGCCGCAGCACCTCGGCGTCGCACCACTCCGTGCCGGCGCCGCCGGGGGAGAACTCACCGGAGATGACCCGGCCGGTGGCGCTGAGCCGCTTGAGGGCCTGCTCGACGACGAAGACGCCGAGCCCGAAACGGGCCGCGCAGGTCGCCGCCGCGAACGGGCCGTGGGTGCGGGCATATCGGGCGACGAGGTCGCCGAGCGGGTCGGTCACCGGCTCGAGGTAGGCCTCTGCGACGCCGACCGGCAGCGCCACGCCGAGCGCGTCGCGGTAGCGGCCGGCGTCCTCGATGCCGATCCAGCGCTCCTCGCCGGCGACCCGGATCGGGATCGCGCGGCGGCTCGCCCGCAGGGTCGTCACCCAGTCGAGGTCGACGCCGCGGGCGGTGAGGTCGGCCGCCGACAGGTCACCGAGCAGCCGCAGCAGCTCCGCGGCGTCCTCCGCGTCGCGTGGGCTGCGGGCGGCGGTGAGCCACTGGAGCTGGCCCTCGCTCTCGGTAACCACCGCCGGGTCGAGCAGCTCGCGCAGGTCGACCCGGCCGAGCAGTTCACCGAGCAGGGTCGAATCCAGCGCCAGCGCGGCGGCGCGCCGCTCGGCCAGCGGCGCGTCGCCCTCGTAGAGGAACGCGCCCACGTATCCGAAGAGCAGGGAGCGGGCGAACGGCGAGGGCCGCGGCGTCTCGGCCTCGACCAGGCGGACCTTGCGGCCGGCGATCTCCCGCATGAGCCCGACCAGGCCGGGCAGGTCGAAGACGTCCTGCAGGCACTCGCGGGCCGCCTCCAGGGTCACCGGGAAGTCGGCGAACTCGCGCGCCACGTCGAGCAACTGGGCCGAGCGCTGGCGCTGCTGCCAGAGCGGCTGGCGGCGGCGCGGATCGCGGCGGGGCAGCAACAGCGACCGGGCGGCGCACTCCCGGAACCGGGCGGCGAACAACGCCGAGGTGCCCACGGACTCCTCGACGAGCTGGGAGATCTCGTCGGGGTCGAAGGCGACCAGCTCGGCGCCGGGTGGCTCCTCGGCGGTGTCCGGCAGGCGGATGACGATGCCGTCGTCGGAGGGCATGACCTGGCCGTCGACGCCGTATCGCTCGGTGAGCCGGCGGGCGATGGCCAGCGCCCAGGGCGCGTTGACCCGGGCGCCCAGGACGCAGTGCACCGTCATCCGCCAGTCGCCCAGCTCGTCGCGGAAGCGCTCGACGACGATCGTCCGGTCGTCGGGCAGGTTGCGGGTGGACTCGCGCTGCTCGCGCAGGTAGGCCACCAGGTTGTCGGCGGCCCACTCGTCGAGCCCGGACGTGCGCAGCGAGGCGACCGCGTCGGTGTCGCCCGCGCGGGTCAGGGTGCGCAGCCGGGCGCCGATGGCCCGGCCCAGCTCGATCGGGCGGCCGAGCGCGTCGCCCTTCCAGAACGGCATCCGGGCCGGCGCGCCCGGCGCCGGCGAGACCAGCACCCGGTCGGGGGTGATGTCCTCGATCCGCCAGGACGTCGAGCCGAGCAGGAAGACGTCGCCGACGCGGGACTCGTAGACCATCTCCTCGTCGAGCTCGCCCACCCGCGACACCTTCGCGGAGCCGGCCAGGAAGACGCCGAACATGCCGCGGTCGGGGATGGTGCCACCGCTGGTGACGGCGAGGCGCTGCGCGCCGGGGCGCCCGGTGAGCTCGTCGGTGGTGCGGTCCCAGACCAGCCGGGGGCGCAGCTCGGCGAACGCCGTCGACGGATAGCGCCCGGAGAGCATGTCGAGGACGGCGTGCAGGGCCGAGTCGGGCAGCTCCGCGTAGGGCGCGGCGCGGCGCACCAGCGCGGCCAGCTCGTCGAGCTGCCACGCGTCCAGCGCGACCATGGCGACGATCTGCTGGGCCAGCACGTCGAGCGGGTTGCGGGGATAGCGCAGCTCCTCGATCGCGCCCGCGCTCATCCGCTCGGCGACGACCGCGCAGCTGACCAGGTCGCCGCGGTGCTTGGGGAAGACGACGCCCCGGGAGACGGCGCCGACCTGGTGCCCGGCCCGGCCGATGCGCTGCAGCCCGGCGGAGACCGAGGGCGGCGCCTCGATCTGCACCACCAGGTCGACCGCGCCCATGTCGATGCCCAGCTCGAGGCTGGAGGTGGCGACCACGGCCGGGAGCTGCCCGGACTTGAGCGCCTCCTCGATCTGCTTGCGCTCCTCGCGGGAGACGCTGCCGTGGTGGGCGCGGGCGACGACCGGCGACGCGCCGGCGGCGATCGGGGACTGGGCCATCAGCGCGGCGGGCGCCCGCGCGGACTGCTCCACCACTGTCTCGGCGGCCAGCTCGTTGATCCGGGCGCAGAGCCGCTCGGCGCCGCGTCGCGAGTTGGTGAACACGATCGTGGAGCGGTGCTGCCGGATCAGGTCGAGGACGCGCTCCTCGACGGCGGGCCAGATCGACGGGGTGTGCCGGGCCGCGCCCGGGTCGTCCGCCGCGGCCTCGGGCACCTCGTCGAGCCGGGTCATGTCCTCGACCGGGACCTGCACCGAGACCTCGATCGTCTTGGTGCTGCGCGGCTGGACGATCTCGACGTCGGCGGCGCCGCCGAGGAAGCGGGCCGTCTCGTCGATCGGCCGCACGGTCGCGGAGAGCCCGACCCGCTGCGCCGGCCGGGCCAGCATCGCGTCGAGCCGCTCGAGCGAGAGCGCCAGGTGGGCGCCGCGCTTGGTGGCCGCGACGGCGTGCACCTCGTCGATGATCACCGTCTCGACGCCCTGCAGCGACTCCCGCGCGGCGGAGGTGAGCAGCAGGAACAGCGACTCGGGGGTGGTGATCAGGATGTCCGGCGGGGTCCGGGCGAAGGCCCGGCGCTCGTCGGCCGGGGTGTCGCCGGTGCGCATGCCGACGGTGATGTCCGGGGGCGGCAGGCCGAGCCGGCCGGATGCCTGCCGGATGCCGGTCAGCGGCGCCCGCAGGTTGCGCTCGACGTCGACGGCCAGCGCCTTGAGGGGGCTGACGTAGAGCACCCGGCAGCGGTGCTTGGGCTCGGTGGGGACGGGCTCGTGGGCGAGCCGGTCGAGCGACCAGAGGAACGCGGCCAGCGTCTTGCCCGAGCCGGTCGGCGCGACCACCAGCGCGTTGCGCCCGGCCCCGATGGATCGCCATGCGCCCTGCTGGGCGGCCGTGGGCGCGGCGAAGGCGGCCCGGAACCACTCCCGGGTGGCGAGGCCGAACTGCTCCAGTACGTCTGACACGTGTCCATGGTGCCCCCGGGGTCTGACAGAAATAGGGGGCCAGCGAAAACATCCGTTCGGGTGACGGCTCCGAAGCAGAGGTGAGCCGCCCCGACGAGACGGACATCAATCGGACGAGGGAGCACAGGGTGGGCACTCGACCAGCGCTTTCGCGTGACCGGAAGGACCATGGTGCGGAATGGTGACGTGCGGCACATTGATGAACGCAGAGCGTGTGCATCGATGGCCGCCACCGCCGATGCCGCAGAGGTTTTCCGAACAGGAGGCACCGTGACCCACCGCGTTTCCGCCTTACGGCGCCTCGGCAGCGCGGCGGCCGCCGCCGCCGCGCTGGCGACTGTCATCTTCTCCGCGACCCCGGCCCGGGCGGCCGGCGACGGCTACGTCCGGCTCGCCCATCTTTCGCCCGATACCCCGGCGGTCGACGTCTATCTCAAGTCCGATTCGGGCGCGGTCAAGGACCAGAAGTTCGACGGCGTCGCGTACGGCGCCATGTCGGACTATTTGCGCCTGCCCACCGGCACCTACTCGGTGGCCATGCGCAAGGCCGGCGCCGCCGCGAGCACCCCGCCGGTGCTGACCACGCAGGTCACGGTGGCCGACGGCGCGGCGTACACGGTCGCCGGCGTCGGCCGCTACGCCGATCTGGGCCTGCGCGTGCTCAAGGACGATCTCGCGCTGCCGAAGGCCGGCGAGTCCAAGATCCGGATCATCCAGGCCTCCGTCCGCGCGCCGGTGCTCGACGTCGGCGGCGCCAACGGCAAGACCATCGCCGACGGCGTCCAGTTCGCCACGACGACCGACTACCGCCAGGTCAACCCGGGCAAGTGGACCGTGCGGGTGAAGCCGACCGGCGGCGGCGACAGCAGCGACCTGCCGTGCACGCTGGGCGCGGGAAACGTGTACTCGCTGCTCGTGCTCGACGACAAGAACGGCGGCCTGAAGCCGGAACTGCACATCGACGCGGCCCGCCAGGGCGGCGTGCCACAGGGCGGCGTGGCCACCGGTGGGGGCGGCACCCAGCCGCAGTCCCAGCTGCCGATGGCTCTGCTGCTCGCCGGTGTCGCCGCGATGGCGACGAGCGTGATACTCGTCGCGCTCAGGCGTCGCCACAGCGCCGCCTGACGGCGTACCGGATGAGCGTCTCCACCTCCGCGAGCGTCCCGGATCCGCCGGCGGATCCCGAGACCGAGGCCGGCCCCGAGACTGGGGCCGGCCCGCTGCGGCCCGACCGGGCCGCGGCGCCGGAGAAGCCGGTGGTACGCCGCCAAGCACTGCGCGTGGTCCTGCCGATCGCGGTGTCGGCGCTGGTGGCGGTCGTGGTGGCCACCGGTTACCTGATGGTCCGCGAGCCGCGCGGCACCGAGGGGCTGGGCCGCTGGGGTGGCACGCCGAGCGCCGCCCCGGTCACGGCGCCACCGTCCAAAGACATGGCGGGGGCGCCGAACCCCCCGTCCAACCTCCCCGCCGCCACCGAAGACCCATTCCGTAGCGTGCCCTCGGATCTCAGTGGCCCGCCGACCCGCCTGCGGGTCCGGGCGATCGGGGTGGACACCCCGCTGGAGACCCTGAGGCTGGGCACGGACGGCGAGTTGCAGCCGCCCAGGACCAACGACCGGGCCGGCTGGTACGCGGACGGCACCGCCCCCGGCGACATGGGCCCGGCCGTCCTCGCCGGGCACGTCGACTCGAAGCAGGGTCCGGCCGTCTTCTACCGGCTTCGCGAGATCACAGCCGGCGACAAGATCGAAGTGACCCGGGGCGAACGCACTGTCACGTTCACGGTGACGTCCACGGCCTGGTATTCGAAGAAGGCGTTCCCTACCGAGGAGGTCTACGGGCCCACGCCGGACCGGCAGCTGCGGTTGATCACGTGTGGCGGGGTTTTCGACAGGACCCTGCGGTCATACAAGGACAACCTGGTGGTCTACGCGGTAGCCGGGTGATCGGCGTTCCGCGGGCCCGCCGCCGATGACTATCCTGGTCGAAGAAGTGGCGGGTGGGGGCTGATGGCGGTCAGGCGCATGCTCATCGCCGGCCGGTATCGTCTCCTCGAGCCGGTCGGCTCCGGCGGTATGGGCCGCGTCTGGCTCGCCCGCGACGAGATGCTCGACCGCGACGTCGCCGTCAAGGAGTTCGTCCCGCCGACGTGGATGACCGACGAGGAGCAGGCCCGGCTGCGCACCCGCACCCTGCGCGAGGCCCGCAGCGCCGCCCGGCTCAACCACCCGCACGTGGTCCGCATCTACGACGTCGTGCACGCCGAAGACCTGCCGTGGATCGTGATGGAATATGTCCCGTCCCGCTCGCTGCACCAGGTCATCAGCGAGGACGGCCCGTTCGCGCCGGCCGCGGCGGCCCGGATCGGCCTGGACGTGCTCGAGGCGATCACTGCCGCGCACCGGGCCGGCGTGCTGCACCGCGACGTCAAGCCGCACAACGTCCTGATCGGCCACGACGGCCGGGTGGTGCTCACCGACTTCGGGCTGGCCACGTTCGTCGACGACGGCTCGGTGACCGGCCCCGGCATGGTCGTCGGCTCCCCGCAGTACGTCTCACCGGAGCGCGCCCGCGACGGCGCGTCCACCGTGGAATCCGACCTCTGGTCCTTCGGCGCGACCCTGTACGCGGCCGTCGAGGGACGGTCCCCGTTCGCCCGGGACAGCGCCATGGCGACCCTGATGGCGCTGGCCACGGACGAGGCCGATCCGCCGGTGCGGGCCGGGCCGCTGGCGCCCGTGCTGGCCGGGCTGCTGCGCCGGGAGCCGGTCGAGCGGCTCACCGGCGCCGAGGTGGCCGAGCGGCTGAGCATGATCGTGGCGGAGGCCGCGGTGGTGCCGTCCGCCCCGAGGCCGTCCGGGACGACGTTCGGCCGTGCGGTCGTACCTGGGCCGAGAAAGCCCCTCGCCGACCGGCCAGATCCCGGTAAGGCCCCCGCCGACCAGCCTGGTCCTGGTAAATCTCCGCTCGGGACCGATGGTCCCGGCGGTGGCACGCTTGCCGCGGCCCTGCCCGGCGCGGTCCACTCGTCGGCGCCGGCCGTCGAGTTACGGGAAGGGCACCCGAGCGAGCCGGTCATCCCCGCCCAGCGCGGAGTCCCCACCCAGCTCGGAGTCCCGGCCGAGCGCGGCCCGGCCCGGTCTCGCCGGCGGTTGCTCGCCGGGCTGGTCGTGGCCGTGCTCGCCGGTGCCGGCCTGGCCACCGGCGTGGCGCTGCGCGACGACGACTCCCCGGCGCAGCCCGGAGCCCTCGGGAGCACCCCCAGCGTCGCGACGTCGTCCGGCGCCGGCGGCGGCTCCGGCGGCTTCAGCCCGGTCAACTGCGCCAGCCCGGCGCCCTCGGGCCTGCCCCGCACCCCGGTCGCGGGGGCGGCGAAGCTGCGCGACGGCTGGGCGCTCTATCCCGGCTGGTCCTATTTCAGCGACGCCGGCTTCCACATCGCGGTGCCGGACGGCTGGACATATCAGACGATCGGGACGACGATCTGCTTCCGCGACCCCACCAACATCCGGATCCTGAGCATCGACCCGGAGCGCAGCCCGCAGGGCGACCCGGTGCAGGCCTGCCGCAAGGAAGTGAGCCGGCTGCGGGCCGCGGGCGATCTGAAGAACTACACCCAACTGCGGATCGACCGGGTGCCGGGGCTGGCCCGGGCCGCCGACTGGGAATACACGTACGACGGACGCGACGGTGAGCGGATCCACGCGATGACCCGGTGGCGCGCGGCGAACGACGGCAAGGCGTACGCCATCGGGCTGATGACCCTGGACCTGGACTGGCCCGGCAACTTCGAGAAGTGGGGCATGATCCAGAGCACCTTCTTCACGGACAGCTGAGATATGGCTCTTTCGATATGAGTCCATAGGTCATCGTCTCTGCAATGCTCGGCGTGGCCGTTGCCACACCCTCGGCGACGGTTCCCCCGAGCCCCGCGGAGGACACCCCGTGAGAGCAGTCCCATTCATCGGCGCGACAACGCTGGTCGCCGCCCTCTTCGCCGCACCCGTCCAGGCCGCCGCGCTGGCCCCACCGGACATCGCGGTCGCGAACGTCAAGGCGCATCTGACCCAGCTCCAGTCGATCGCCACCGCGAACGGCGGCAACCGCGCACACGGCCGGCCCGGCTACCTGGCCTCGGTCACCTACGTGAAGGGCCTGCTCGACGCGGCCGGCTTCACGACCCAGCAGCAGTCCTTCACCTACAACGGCGCGACCGGCTACAACCTGATCGCGGACTGGCCCGGCGGCGACACCTCGGACACCCTGATGATCGGCGCGCACCTGGACAGCGTCACGGCCGGCCCTGGCATCAACGACAACGGCTCCGGCTCCGCGGCGAACCTCGAGGTCGCGCTCGCCGTCGCCCGCACCGGCTTCCAGCCCGACCGGCACCTGCGCTTCGGCTGGTGGGGCGCCGAGGAGCTGGGCCTGCGCGGCTCCACCGCGTACGTGAACTCGCTGACCGCGGCGCAGAAGGCCGCCATCGGCGGCTACCTCAACTTCGACATGGTCGGCTCGCCGAACCCCGGCTATTTCCTGTACGACGGCGACAACTCCGACGGCACCGGCTCGGGCCCCGGCCCCGCGGGCTCCGCCGAGATCGAGGACACGCTGGAGGCGTACTTCACCTCGATCGGCGTGCCGACCCGTGGCACCGACTTCGACGGGCGCAGCGACTATGGTCCGTTCATCGCGGCGGGCATCCCCGCCGGCGGCATCTTCACCGGGGCGGAGGGCCGCAAGACCGCGGCCCAGGTCACCCTCTGGGGCGGTACGGCCACCACGTTCGACCCCTGCTACCACGCCTCGTGCGACACCACCGCGAACATCAACGACACCGCGCTGGACCGCAACTCGGACGCGATCGCGGCCACGGTGTGGTCGCTGGCAGACGCCGCCGAACCGCCCACGGGCGAGACGGTCTACTCGGACACCTTCGAGACCGCGACCGGCTGGGTCGCGAACGCCGGGGCCACCGACACCGCCACCTCCGGCGCCTTCGAGCGCGGCAACCCCGCCGACACCGCCTCCGGCGTGGCCACCCAGCTCGGCACCACGGTGAGCGGCAGCAACGACCTGGTCACCGGCGCGACGGCGGGCGCCAGCGCCGGCGCCAACGACGTGGACGGCGGCGCCACAACCATCCGGTCGCCGGCGATCACGCTGCCCACCGGCACCCTGACCCTGTCGTTCTCCTGGTACCTCGCGCACCTGAACAACGCCACCAGCGCCGACTACTTCCGGGTCCGGGTGATCTCCGGTGGGACCACCACGACGGTCTTCACCCAGGCCGGGGCGGCGAGCAACCGGGCCGCCGCGTGGCAGGCCGCGACCGTCAACCTCTCCGCGTACGCCGGGCAGTCCGTCCAGCTGCAGGTCGAGGCGGCGGACACCGGCACGGCGAGCCTGGTCGAGGCTGCTGTGGAAAACGTCACCATCACCCGCGCCTGACGTACGGGGGCACCGCGGGGGTGCGGCTCCGGCCGTACCCCCGCATGGGTTTCCCCCAGCAGGCTGTCAGCCCACACTGATATCTTTTCTCGATGAGCGGCAGTAGTCAGCCGGGCTTGGCCCGGCTCCCCGATTCCCCGGCGCGACCATGTTGATCCTGATCGGCCTCCTGCTGGTCATCCTGGTGACGGCGGTGACCGGTTACTTCGTCGCCCAGGAGTTCGGATACGTCGCCGTCGACCGCAGCCGCCTGCGCCAGCAGGCCGAGCAGGGCGACAAGGCCGCGGCCCGCGCCCTCAAGGTCACCGAACGGCTCTCGTTCGTGCTGTCCGGCGCGCAGCTCGGCATCACCGTCACCGCCCTGATCGTCGGCTATGTCGCCGAGCCGTTCCTCGGTGAAGGGCTCGCCGACCTGCTCGGCGTGGCGGGCCTGCCCGCCGCCGTGACCACGCCGCTCTCGATCGTGCTGGCGCTGCTGATCGCGACCGTGGTGCAGATGGTCCTCGGCGAGCTGGCCCCCAAGAACTTCGCGATCGCCCGCTCGGAGAGCCTGGCCAAGGCGCTCAGCCGCTCGACGCTGATGTACCTGGCCGTCTTCGGGCCGATCATCAAGCTCTTCGACGTGGCGGCGGCCCGGCTGCTGCGCCGGATCGGCATCGAGCCGATCGAGGAGCTGCCCGAGGGCGCCACCGAGGAAGACCTGGAGCAGATCATCGCCGAGTCGCGCGCCGAGGGCCACCTCGACCCGGAGCTCTCGGCGCTGCTCGACCGCGGCCTCGACTTCCGCCGCCGGACAGCGGCCGAGGTGATGGTGCCCCGGGTGGACGTGCACACGGTCCGCGCCAGCGACCCGGCGTCCCGGGTGGTCGGGCTGCTGGACACCGGCCGGTCCCGCTTCCCGGTGCGTGCCGGCGCGGGCGTCGACGAGATCATCGGCGTCGTCGGCATCGCGGACGTCCTCACGGTGGCCCCGGCCGACCGCGGCACGGTGCCGGTCGAGTCGCTGGCCGTGCCCCCGCTGTTCGTGCCGGCCTCGCTGCGGCTGCCCGCGGTGCTGGACAGGCTGCGCGGCGACCACCGGCAGCTCGCCTGCGTGGTCGACGAGTACGGCGGCTTCGCCGGCATCATCACCCTTGAGGACATCGCCGAGGAACTGGTCGGCCCGATCCGCGACGAGGACGACCTGCCCGAGCCGTCCCCGGCCCGGCAGGAGGACGGCACCTGGATCGTCCCCGCCCGGTGGCGCATCGACGAGGTCATCGACGCGACCGGCGTCGACCTGCCGGAAAGCGACGAATACGACACGGTGTCCGGCCTGGTGATGTCGGAGCTGGGCCGGGTGCCCCAGGTCGGCGACGCGGTGTCGCTGCCCTCCGGCGCCGGCCTGGCGGTGCTCTCGGTGGACCGGCACGTGCCGGATGCCGTACGCCTGTCCGCCGCCCCCGCCTCGGTGCTCCTCGATGAGGAGGGTTCCCGATGAGCACGACCTGGGCCGTGATCTGCTCCGTGCTGCTGCTCGCCGGCAACGCGTTCTTCGTCGCCGCCGAGTTCGCCCTGGTGGCGAGCAAGCGCTACCGGCTGGAACACGCCGCCGCCGGCGGCAGCCGGGCCGCCCGCGCGGCCCTCGACGGCAGCCGCGAGCTGTCCCTGATGCTCGCCGCCGCCCAGCTCGGCATCACCCTGTGCTCGCTGGGCCTGGGCGCGCTCGCCGAGCCGGCCATCGAGCACCTGGTCCACCCGCTGCTGCACGGCATCGGCCTGCCGGACATGCCGAGCGGCATCATCGCGTTCCTGCTCGCGCTGATCGTCGTGACGTTCCTGCACCTGGTGATCGGCGAGATGATGCCGAAGTCCTGGGCGATCACCGACCCGGAACACTCGGCGACCCTGCTGGCGCTGCCGTTCCGCGGTTTCGTCCGGCTGGTCCGCCCGGCCCTGGTCGCCCTGAACGCCCTGGCCAACGCGGCCCTGAAGCCGTTCGGCGTGCAATCGCAGGACCAGCTCGCCCAGGCGCACGGCCCGCAGGAGATGCACATCCTGTTGGAACGCTCCCGCGCGGAAGGCCTGATCGGCGCCGAGCAGACCGAGTTGCTGACCAGCATGCTGAAGCTGCAGGACACCAAGGTCGCCGACGTCATGACCCCGGACGACCAACTGGTCACGGTGCCGCCGGAGGCCCCGGCCCTGGACATCGAGGCGGCCTCGCTGCGCTGCGGCCGCTCCCGGCTGGCGGTGGTGTCACCGGCCGGCGAGGTGCTGGGTCTCGTGCACGTCCGCGACGCGATCCGGGTCACCACGCCGGGCCGGTCAGCGACCGCGGCCGAGCTGATGGACCCGCCGTTCGTGCTGGAGGCCGCGGTCACGGTGACCGACGCGGTGACCCGGATGCGCGCGGCGCGGTCCCAGTTCGCGCTGGTCACCCGGGCCGGGACGCGGGTCGGCTTCGTGGCGCTGGAAGACCTGCTGGAACAGGTGATCGGCGAGTTCGACGACGAAACGGACCCGGTGCCGGTGGGCCGGCGCATGCGCTGAGACAATGCCGGGATGGTCTTCGCGAGAGTGCTGCGGGCGTTCGGGGTGGGCGGCCCGAGCGTCGACACGGTCCTGACCGACCCGGCCACCCGTCCCGGCGGCAGGCTGCGCGGCGAGGTCAGGGTGGCCGGCGGCGAATACGACGTCCTGATCGACAACATCGTGCTGGCCCTGGTGACCCGCGCGGAGGCTGAGGACGGCGAGGCGCTGCTGGAATTCCACCGGGCCTCGGTGGCGGGCAACTTCACGCTGGCCGCGGGGGCGCGCGAGGACATCCCGTTCACTCTGACGGTGCCGTGGGAAACGCCGGTGACTCACCTGGCGGGCAAGCCGCTGTCGGGAATGACGATGGGCGTGCGGACCGAACTGTCGGTCGCGAAGTCGGTCGACCCGGGCGACCTGGACGCGGTGGAGATCCACCCGCTGCCGGCCCAGGAAATGATCCTGGCGGCCTTCGACCGCCTGGGCTTCCGGCTGCGGCACGCGGACGTGGAACGCGGCGGGATCTACGGGGTACGGCAGGAGCTGCCGTTCTACCAGGAGATCGAGTATGCGGCCCCGCCGGAGTACACATCGTCGATGGACGAAGTGGAAGTGACCTTCGTGGCGGACGAATCCGGCATGGAAGTGATCCTGGAATTCGACAAGCGCGGGGGACTGCTGAGCGAGGGCCGGGACACGTATGCGCGACACCGGGTGGAGCACGATGAGGTAGCGGGGACCGATTGGGTGTCCTTAGTGGAGGGCTGGGTCCACCAGGCCGCCACCAAGTCGTCCCTCCTGGGCTGAGCACGGGCGGTTGCGCGTCGTTGGCCGTGGCGCTCCGGTTTCTTGAGGATCTCCGGCTACTCGATGGGATGCCCAGGATGTGGTGGCGGCGTGCTTGACCCGCCAGTGGCCGCGCCCTTCGCCGGTGTCCGGTGGGCGGGAGCGGGGTCCATCAGCTGGACGAGCACCGGCGCGGAACCGCCCCCGAAGCGAGGGGTGCCGAACGGCCGGTCCACGAACCGGATGTTCCGCCGCGGCCCCGAAGGTTCCGTCCTGGACGGAACCGTTGCGCACGCGCTGGGCCGCGCCGGTCGGACGGCGTTGCGGTGGGGCGGGTCAGCCGACGGAGGCAGTGGCGAGCTTGATGCCGAAGCCGACGAACACTGCGCCGACCCCGGTGGCCACGCCCGCGGAGAGCCGTCGCCGGCGCCGGAACTGGCCGGCCAGGAACTGCCCGCCGAAGATCAGCGCCGTGAGATAGAGCACGCTGAACACCTGCAGTACCGCGCCGAGGATCAGGAACGACAGGGCCGGGTGGGCATACCCCGGCTCGACGAACTGGATGAAGAACGAGACCACGAACAGGATGGCCTTCGGGTTGAGCAGGCTGACGACCAGCGCACGCCGGAACGGCCGCTGCATCCCCGCGCTGATTCCGCTGGGCTGCGCCAGAGTCGCGTCACCCGCAGGGCGGACGGTGTCCCCGGTCGGCCCCGCATCCCCGACCCGCCGGTCGGCTGTCACATCGCCGCGGTCGCGCCACATGCGCCAGGCGCCACGGATGATGCCGAACCCGACCCAGGCCAGGTAGGCCGCGCCGGCGTACTTGATCACGATGAAGATCGGCGGATACGTCCGGAGCAGGGACGCGACCCCGGCGGCCGCGAGCGCCATGAGCACGGTGTCGCCGACGAACACCCCCGCGGCGGCCCGGTAGCCCATGCGCACGCCGCGCTGGGCGCCGACCGTGAGCACGTAGATGGAGTTGGGCCCGGGCAGCAGCACGATCGCAGCCGTGCCCAGCACGTACGTCCAGAATTCGGTGATCCCCAGCACGGCTTCCATCCTCAGTGCGGCGTCGAATCGCCGGCAGTGTCCGTAGGTCCAGAAACCTGTGGCCTTGCCCACGCCGCCGCGCCACACCCGTCGGCCACCTCCTGGCTGTCGCGAGCTGTCACGCCGTGGCCAGCCGGGCGCGGAGGCGTTCCGCCGCGGCGGGCCACTCCTCCACCGTCATCGCGAACAGCACCGTGTCCCGCCACGTCCCGTCCGGGCGCAACCGATGCCGCCGGATCAATCCGTCCCGCGTGGCACCCAGCCGGGCGATCGCGCGCTGCGACCTCTCGTTGCGGATGTCGGTGTACCAGAACACGCGTTCCGCACCCAGCACCTCGAAAGCCCGTTCGAGCAGCAGCAGCTTCGCCTCGGTGTTCACGCCGGTGCGCCACCATCGTCGTCCCAGGATGGTGTGGCCGATGCCGACGGCCCGCCGTTCCGTGTCGATGTCGTGGTAGCTGGTCATGCCCATGACCTCGCCCGTCCGCGGGTCACACTGCGCCCACGAAACCCGTCCGCCCTCCCACTGCTCGCGGGCGGCGACGGCGACGAGCTCGGCCATCTCCTCCGTGCTCCGCGGCCGCTCCGAGGGCAGGTACTGCCACGTCTCGTCATCGCTGATGGCCGCCATCAACCCCGCCGCGTGTCCCGGCGCCAGTGGCTCCAGCGCGACATGCCGTCCGCGCATCGGCGCCGCGATGTGCCATGGCGACGTCGGCCCCGGCAGGTAGGCGGGCGGTGGCCCGGCGACCCCGGAATCCGGCTCGGGCGGGCCGGCGACCCGGCGAAGCGGCAGCACGCCGGCCCAGTGCGGCAACGACAGGTCTTCCGGGTCGTCGACGACGCCACCGGTGCGGGCTCGCACGGAAACCTCGACAAGGGGCAGCGCCAGCAGGGTGGTCGTCGCCAGCTCCCGTGCCGTCGGCGGCCTGCTCTGCGCGCTGCGACCGTGACCCACCCGCTCCACCAGGGCCCGCATCGCCGCGTTCTTTTCCGCATCGTCGGTGACCGGCATGGCGTTGCCGTGCATCACCACCGATCGGTAGTTCGCGCTGTGGTGGAACTGTGAGCGCGCGTAGACGATGCCGTCGAGCAGCGTCACCGACACGGCGACCGGCACCCCGTCGCCTCGGGCCTGCAGCCCGAGGCGGCCACCCGTGGAAGCGTGCAGATACAGGGTGTCTTCGACGCGGACGTGCAGCGTGGGCAGCACCCGTGGCTCGCCGTCGACCACGAAGGCGACAGAACAGTCGTACGCCTCGTCCAAGATGGCATGGGCCTTGTCGCGCTCGTAGTGCATGCGTTCCCGGCTGCGGGTCGCCGTGGTCCGAGCGGTGGGCTGGTAGAGGTCGGTCACGGAAACCCTCCTTGCCAACGGCTCTGTACTAGTACAGAATCTGTCTTGTGTCAGCACAGTATCAGGTCACCGGTTCCAGCGCCGCCTCGATTTCCGCGAGCATCGAGTCCGGCGTCCGCTGCGGCGACTGGGCATGGGGGGACCGTCTACCGGCCATCCGGGTTCTCGCCGACAACCTGCATGTCAGCCCCGCCACGGTGTCGAAGGCCTATCAGGAGCTGCGCCAGCGCGGCATCGTCGAGTCCGTCGGGCGCCAGGGCACGCGGATCCGGGCCCGGCCGGCGGTCGCCAGCCCGCGCTCCTCGCTGCGGCTGCCGGTGCCGTCGGGCGCGCTCGACCTGTCGGCCGGTGACCCCGACACCCGGCTGCTGCCGGCCCTGGGCCGGCATCTTCGGGCCATGTCCGATGAGGTCGGCCCGCCCATGGGTTACGCCGCCGCTGGCGCGATGCCAGAGCTCATCGACGCGGCCCGGCCCCGCCTCGCGGCCGACGGCGTGCCGGTCGACGATGCCGCCATCACCGTCACCAACGGCACCCTCGACGCCATCGAGCGTCTCCTGACCGCCCATCTCCGCCCCGGCGGCTCGGTCGCCGTCGAGGATCCGGGCTGGGCAAACCTTCTCGATCTCCTGGCCGCGCTGGATCTCACCGCAGTGCCGGTCGTGGTCGACGACGAGGGCCCGCTGCCCGATCGGCTCGCGGCCGTGCTCGCGTCCGGCGTGGGCGCGGTTGTGATCACCGCCCGCGCGCAGAATCCCACCGGAGCCGCGGTCAGCGCCGGCCGCGCGACGGAGTTGCGCGCCGTCCTGGCTCGCACCCCGGAGGTGCTGCTCATCGAGGACGATCACGCCGCCGAGCTGGCCGGGGTCCCGCTGCACTGCCTCGGCGGCGTGACCACATCCTGGGCATTCGTCCGGTCGGCCTCAAAGCCTTTCGGCCCCGACCTGCGCATCGCCGTCATGGCCGGCGACGAGGTGACGATCGCCCGGGTGGTCGGCCGCATGCGCATCGGGGCCGGCTGGGTGTCCACAGTGATGCAACGCCTCCTGCTCCGGCTGTGGCAAGACGATGAGGTCGCGGCTGAGATCGCCGCGGCCGGGGCGGACTACGACCGCCGCCGCCATGCCGTGCGTGAAGCACTGGCTGCCCGGGGAGTGCGGGCCCGGGGCGCCACCGGCATCAACGTCTGGGTCAGCGTCCAGGACGAGACCCGCGTGGTGGCCGCCCTGCGCGACGCCGGCTATGCGGTAGCACCCGGATCCCTGTTCCGTATGGAGGCGCCACCCGGCGTCCGGATGACGGTCAGCCCGATCGACGACGACGCCATCGAGGCCCTCGCCGATGAGGTGACCGCCGCAGCCCACCCCGCCACCGTGTCCGCCCCGTCCCGGTAATGGGACGGCTGCGCCGGTTCTTCCGGGCACGGCTGGGGTGGTGGCCGCGGGCGCGCGCCGCCGTCCGTGGAGTCACGGACGGCGGCGCGCGGTGCAGACGATCAGAAATCGTCGTCGAAGCTCACCGAGCCGGTGATGCCGACCTGATAGGCCGACACCCGGCGCTCGAAGAAGTTCGACAGCTCCTGCACGTCCTGCAGTTCCATGAAGGCGAAGGGGTTCTGCGAGCCGTAGAGCGGGGCGATGCCGAGCTGGATGAGCCGACGGTCCGCCACATGCTGCAGATATTCGCGCATGTCGGTCAGCGACATGCCCGAGACGCCCTGCTCCAGCAGATCGGCCGCGAACTGCACCTCGCACTCGACGGCGTCGGTCAGCATGTCGCGGACCTGCTGCTCCATCTTCTCGTCGAAGAGGTCCGGCTCCTCCGCGCGGACCTGCTCGACCACGTCGAAGGCGAACGCCATGTGCATCGATTCGTCGCGGAACACCCAGTTCGTTCCGGAGGCGAGGCCGTGCAGCAGCCCGCGCGACCGCAGGTAGTAGACGTAGGCGAAGGCGCCGTAGAAGAACAGTCCCTCGATGCACGCGGCGAAGCAGATGACGTTCAGCAGGAACGCTCGCCGCTCGTCCTTGGTCCGCAGCTCCCGCAGCTCGAAGACCGAGTCGATCCACCGGAAGCAGAAGTCGGCCTTGCGGGCGATCGACGGGATGTTCTCCACCGCGTCGAAGGCCGCCGCCCGCTCAGCCTCGTCGGGCACATAGGTGTCCAGCAGATTCAGATAAAACTGGACGTGCACGGCCTCCTCGAAGAGCTGCCGCGAGAGATAGAGCCGCCCCTCGGGCGAGTTGACGTGCTGATAGAGGTTCAGCACCAGGTTGTTCGCGACGATGGTGTCGCCGGTGGCGAAGAAGGCGACCAGCCGGCTGACCAGGTGCTGCTCGGCGGGCGACAGCTTGGCCAGATCGGCGAGGTCGGTGTGCAGGTCGACCTCCTCGACGGTCCAGGTGTTCTTGATCGCGTCCTTGAAGCGGTCGAAGAAGTGCGGATACTTCATCGGTCGCAGGGTCAGGTCCATTCCGGGATCCAGCAGCATCTACTGACACGCCTCACAAGACTCGGGGTTCTCCAGGGAGCAGGCCAGCGCCTCGTCGTCACTGACCGCTTGGTCTTGGATGGTCGAGACAGCCACTGCGGGACTTACCGGCACAGTCGCGAGTTGGATGCGCGTCGCGGGCCGCGAGCGCAGGTAGTAGGTGGTCTTCAGGCCGGCCTTCCACGCATAGAGGTACATCGACGAGACCTTGCCGATGGTCGGGGCGCTCATGAAGAGGTTCAGCGACTGCGACTGATCCACGTAGGGAGCCCGGGCCGCAGCCACCTCGATGAGCGCCTTCTGCGGCAGCTCCCACGCCGTGCGGAAGAGCTCCCGGACGCCGGCGGGCAGGGCGGTGATGCCCTGCACCGAGCCCTCGGCCCGCTTGATCTGCTCCCGAATGGTCGCCGTCCACAGGCCGCGAGCCTTCAGTTCCCGCACCAGATAGGTGTTGATCTGCAGAAACTCACCGCTCAGCGTCTCGCGCTTGAACAGGTTGCTGACCTGCGGCTCGATGCACTCGTAGCAGCCCGCGATGGAGGCGATGGTCGCCGTCGGCGCGATCGCGATCAGCAGCGAGTTCCGCAGCCCGGTGGCCGCGATCCGCTGCCGCACAGCCGCCCACCGGGCGGTCTGCGTCGGCGTGACGCCCCAGAGATCCGGTTGCAGGTCGCCGCCGGCCGCCCTGGTCTCCGGGTATGCGGGGTGCGGGCCGGAGTGTTCGGCGAGGGTGGCCGAGCTCTCCAGCGCGGTCAGGTAGATCTCCTCGGCGACCCGCGTGCTGAGTTCCTGCGCGGCAGGCGAGTCGAAGGGCAGCTTCAAGGCGAAAAACGCGTCCTGCAGACCCATCAGGCCGAGCCCGACCGGCCGCCAGCGCGGATTGCTCGCCGCTGCCTGCTCGCTCGGGTAGTAGTTGATGTCGATGACCCGGTCCAGGAAGACGACCGCGGTCCGCACCGTCGCCCGCAGCTTCTCCCAGTCCACCTCCTCGCCCCGCAGATGCCCGGCGAGGTTGATGGAGCCGAGGTTGCAGACGGCCGTCTCGTCGTCCGAACTGACCTCGAGGATCTCCGTGCACAGGTTCGACAGGTGGACGGTGTTGCCCGGCGCGCCGGTCTGGTTGCTCAGCCGGTTCGACGGGTCCTTGAAGGTCATCCAGCCGTTGCCGGTCTGCGCCAGCGTGCGCATCATCCGCCCGTACAGATCGCGGGCCTTGACGGTCTTGACCGCCTTCTTCTCCGCGATCCGGTATGCGGCGTCGAACTCCTCGCCGTAGAGATCCGGCAGTTCCGGCGCCTCCGACGGATCCACCAGCGACCAGTCCTCGTCGGCCTCGACCCGGCGCATGAACTCGTCCGGGATCCAGTTGGCCAGGTTCAGGTTGTGCGTACGGCGGGCGTCCTCGCCGGTGTTGTCCCGCAGCTCCAGGAATTCCTCGATGTCCGGGTGCCACGGTTCGAGGTAGACACAGGCCGCGCCCTTGCGCCGGCCGCCCTGGTTGACGGCGGCGACGCTCGCGTCGAGGGTGCGCAGGAACGGCACGATGCCGTTGGACTGCCCGTTGGTGCCGCGGATCAGCGCACCGCGGCCCCGCACCCGCGACCACGAGATGCCGATCCCGCCGGCGAACTTCGACAACCGCGCCACCTGCTGATATCGCTCGTAGATCGAGTCCAGCTCGTCCCTCGGCGAGTCCACCAGGAAGCACGACGACATCTGGGTGTGGCGCGTGCCGGAGTTGAAGAGCGTCGGCGAGCTGGGCAGGTAGGCCAGCGACGACATCAGCCGGTAGAACGCGATCGCCTCACCGGCGTTGGTGGACAGGCCGCAGGCGACGCGCAACAGCCAGTACTGCGGTGTCTCCACGACCAGGCGGGATCGCGGATGACGCAGCAGGTAGCGGTCCGCCACCGTCCGCAGCCCGAAGTATTCGAAGCGCAGGTCGCCGGACGGATCCACAGCGTCGTCGAGCTTGCGCGCGTTCTTGGCCACGAAGGCGGCGGTCTCGTCGCCGATCAGCCCCTCCGCGTGGCCGCGGGCGATGGACTGGCTGAAGCTTGCGATGCCCTGCCCGCGAACCTCCTTGTCGACGAAGGCCGCCAGCAGCCGGGCCGCCAGCCGCGAATACTGAGGTTCCTCGCCGATCAGCTCCGCAGCCGTCTGGATCGACAGCTTGTCCAGCTCAGCGGTGGTCGCACCGTCGTAGAGACCGCTGATGGTCTTCGTGGCGACCCGCAGCGGGTCGACCTCGTCCAGGTCGGCGACCCAGCGCTCGACCGCCTTGACGATCTTGTTGACGTCGACCGACTCGGTCGCACCGTTGCGCTTGCGCACCTGCATCGCGTGCCGGCGTTGCTCCGGCACGGCGGGATCGTACGCAGTCTTGTCCTGCGTGACCGTCATGACTCTCTCTCCTCGCGAGCCCGTTGGCGGAACGGTCTTCGGGCGCGCAGGAGGACGCCGGTGGACGCGGCTGTGCGCGTACACCTGAAGTGGCGTCGGCCGTCCCACGCGGCCTCGGACCGCCGCACGCGAAAGCGTGCGGCGCGCTGGCAGGTCTTCGGACTCGCGGGCCTGACCGTTGCCGGTCGCCTAATGGCCGTCGCTTCCCGGGCCTTGGGCCCAGTGCTTGATGACGGCGGTCGTTCCCGCTCACCGCTGCGGGGGCAGTCCCGGTCTTTCACCGGCTTCCCTCTTGCCTCGCACCGTCCTGGAGGGACGGCCGAACCAGCTGCGGGCAACACCATATCTAGGTGTGGTGGTCGATGTACAACCCAACATGTCGTGTCGGCGTGTCGGATCTTGCTCGACCGGGTGAGCCCCCGTGCGTGGACCGGAGGCCAGGGAGTAAAACGTCTGCATGGCTATGACGCAAGCCCCGCCCGGTGCCCAGGAGTTCATTCCCGCCGACGCGCAGAGCCTCGACAGGCTCAAGGCGGCGGCGCCCGGCTGCCGAGGCTGCGAGCTCTACGAGAACGCCACCCAGGTGGTCTTCGGCCGGGGCACCGAGCACGCCCGGCTGGTGCTGGTGGGGGAGCAGCCCGGCGACATCGAGGATCAGCGGGGCCTGCCCTTTGTGGGTCCCGCGGGACGGCTGCTGCGCGAGGCGGTCGGCGACGCCGGCATCGACCCGTCGATCATCTACCTGACCAACACCGTGAAGCACTTCCGCTTCGAGATGCGCGGCCAGCGGCGTATCCACCAGACCCCGGGCCCGGAGCACATCACGGCTTGCCGGCCCTGGCTGGTTGCCGAGTTCTCGCTGCTCAAGCCGGATCTGGTGGTGGCGCTCGGCGCCACCGCCGCCAAGGCCCTGTTCGGACCGTCGTTCCGGGTGACGAGGTCACGCGGCGAGTTGTTGCCCTGGCCGGCCTCGGCGCAGCGCCCGCAGGACTTTCCGGGCGCCGAGTCGCGCGCCCTGGCCACGATCCACCCGTCCGCGGTGCTGCGGGCCGACGACCGGGATGCCGCCTACCGCGGCCTGGTCGACGACCTCAAGATCGCGGCGACGGTGCTGGGCTGATCGGCACGCGCAACGACACGGTTCTGTGCTCCTTGCGCCGCACGAAGCCGAGCGACGTGAACAGGCGGTTCGCGGGAGCGTTGGCCGCCATGGTGTGCAGGAAGGGTCGCTCGCCGCGAGCGTAGATCTCGGCTGCGACGGCGAGCACCAGCCGTGCTGCCAGGCCACGACCGCGAAAGGCGGGGTCGGTGCAGACCGTGCTGATCTCGCTCCAGCCCGGCGGCCGGATCCGCTCGCCGGCCATCGCCACCAGCCTGCCGTCGCGCCGGATGCCCAGGTAGGTGCCCAGCTCGATGGTCCGCGGCCCGAACGGGCCGGGCTCGGTCCGGCGGACCAGATCGATCATTTCGGGGACGTTTTCCGCGGTCAGCACGGTCGCATCCGGATCCGGTACGGCCGGCACGGTGGCGCCGACCAGTTGCAGGGCGCCGCGGGTGCCGCGGATCTCCCAGTCCACCCCAGCCGGCGGGGTCGCCGAGATCGACAGCTCGGTGCCGGGGCCGGCCAGTGTGGCCAGGTCGTCCCAGCAGCGAGGGTCGGCGACGTTCTCAAGGGCGAAGAACGGTGCCACCTCGGGGTCGTAGCGTGCGGCGTAACCGACGATCCGGGCGAACCGCGCATGTGGGCCGGTGAGCGCCGCCCAGCTCGGCCGGTCAAGAACATGCACTGTCACCAGCACATAGTGATGTGTATCTCAGCGTGGTGCCAAGTGGGGTGGCGCGGACGCCGCGGGTAGGCTTTTTCCCGTGCGGTTGACGGAATTCTGGGGGCGTCTCGATCAGGCCTTCGGCTCTGCTTATGCGCGGAGTCTCGCCGCGGATCAGAGTTTTGCGGCTCTCGACGGGCGCACCATTAACGAATCCATAGCCCAGGGTGTCGAGACGGTTACTATCTGGCGCGCTGTGGTCTCTTCGTACCCCGATCGGGTGCCTGCCCGCCTGCGTTGACCCCTTTTTTCGTACGCTTGTTCTGGCGTGTTGCTCGATCGTCGTACACATGTTCGGCTACTGTCCTCAGCGGCGTAGTCATCCACAGGTCGCGACCGGGCGCCGGTTTTTGTCAGACCCTAGGTCTAGCGTGACCCACGTGGTGAACAGAAGCTCTTCGGCGAAGACGCCCGGGAAGTCGAATACAGGGGTGGCGGACATGGTGGCAGGACCTGATCGGGACAAGGCGCTAGACCTTGCTCTCGCGCAGATCGACAAGCAGTTCGGCAAGGGTTCGGTGATGCGCCTCGGGGAGCGGCCTGTTTCGCAGATGGCCGTCATCCCCACCGGCTCCATCGCCCTCGACATCGCGCTCGGTGTCGGCGGTCTGCCGCGCGGCAGGGTTGTCGAGGTCTTCGGACCGGAGTCCAGCGGTAAGACGACAGTGGCTCTGCACGCGGTCGCCAACGCCCAGCGCGGCGGCGGCATCGCGGCCTTCATCGACGCGGAGCACGCGCTCGACCCCGACTACGCCCAGGCCCTCGGCGTCGACACCGACGCGCTGCTGGTGTCCCAGCCGGACACCGGCGAGCAGGCGCTCGAGATCGCGGACATGCTGATCCGCTCCGGCGCGCTCGACATCATCGTCATCGACTCGGTGGCCGCACTCGTGCCGCGCGCCGAGATCGAGGGCGAGATGGGTGACAGCCACGTCGGTCTGCAGGCCCGCCTGATGAGCCAGGCGCTGCGCAAGATCACCGGCATCCTGAACAATTCCGGAACGACCGCGATCTTCATCAACCAGCTCCGCGAGAAGATCGGCGTCATGTTCGGCTCGCCCGAGACCACGACCGGTGGCCGGGCGCTGAAGTTCTACTCGTCGGTGCGCCTCGACGTGCGCCGCATCGAAAGCCTCAAGGACGGCACGGACGTGGTCGGCAACCGCACCCGCGTCAAGGTCGTGAAGAACAAGGTCGCCGCGCCGTTCAAGCAGGCCGAGTTCGACATCATGTACGGCAAGGGCATCTCCCGTGAGGGCTCCCTGATCGACGTCGGCGTCGAACAGAACATCGTCCGCAAGTCCGGTGCCTGGTATACGTACGACGGTGACCAACTGGGCCAGGGCAAGGAGAAGGCGCGCGAGTTCCTGAAGGAGAACCCGGACGTCGCGGCCGAGATCGAGAAGAAGATCCTGGAGAAGCTCGGCGTGGGCCAGACCAGCGGCGACGCCGCCGGCGGCCCGGAGCTGCCCCCGGTCGACTTCTGACAGATGCGAACGCCGACGCCACCATCCGTGGAACCCGGCCCACCCGGGCCGGGTTCACCCCGTCCGCCGACCGCAGACGCCGCCCACCAATCCGTAAGGGCCGGTGTCCATGCGGATCGGCCGGTTCCCGTGCGGGCCGATGCTGATGCTGGTGGATCGGTCGCCGCGACGGTCGTTGTGCGCGCAGGTGCTGCACCTGCCGGGTCCGTGCCGGCCCCAACCCGGGCCGGCCTTGACCGGGCCGGCCTTGACCGGGCCGGCGAGCCCGGATCCAGGCTCGGGTCAGGGCGGGGCTGAGGTCATGGCTGGTCGACGTGGTGCGAGGTCGGGACGAGGCTGGGATGCGATCCCGCCCCGGCCGGCGCAGGATGATCCTCCTGGTGGCGAGCTCCGGCCCGACGACCCGGAACGCGGCAACATTGCGGGCCGGCGCCGCCGGAGCTCGCCGGAGGGTTCCTCGTCCGGTGCCTTCGGCGCATCCGGCAGCCGTGACTTCGGCAATGGCAGACGCTCCCGGACGGGCAATGATGAGCGTGCCGGACGGGGCGCCGCAGGCGGGGGCGCTGCTGAGCGGCCGCCTGAGCCGCCACGCAGCGAGTCCGAGGTGGCACGCGACATCTGCCTCCGGCAGCTCGCCGTGCGGCCACGCACGCGTGCCGAGCTGGCGAAGGTGCTGGTCCGCAAGGAGATCTCCGAAGAGGTGATCGCCGAGGTCCTCGACCGCTACGACGAGGTCGGGATCATCGACGACGCGGCCTTCGCGCGCATGTGGGTGTCGACCCGGCACCAGGGCCGCGGACTGGCCCGCCGAGCCCTCGCCAACGAGTTGCGTCAGCACGGCGTGGAGCCCGAAGTGGCCACCGAGGCCCTGGAAACGCTGGACGACGAAGCGGAGGCGACCACGGCGCGCGCCCTGGTCGATCGCAAGCTGCGCTCCGCCCGGGGCACCCCCGATCAGGTGTTTCGCCGGCTCGTCGGCATGCTGGCCCGCAAGGGCTATCCGGCCGGCGTGGCAATCCAGGCGGTGAAGGAGGCGCTCGCCGCACGCGATGAGGAAGCCGCCGCGTTCGCCGACCAGATTGACGCGGACGCCCTCGCGGACGAAGCGACCGACCTGCTCTCCTGAGCGCCGCAGACTCGCCAACAAATGCCGAACTCATGCCCTATCGAGATGAGATTGCCCGGCGGGTCTCGACCACTGACATAGCGCAGTGTCACTGGCTGGTATCGGTTTGTCGTCCTTATCGGTGGCGCGGATTCCGCATGGGCCTAGTTGCATGGGGCCGAACCTGGAGTAGCTCCGGCTCGATGGAGAAGCGAGGGTCGCACGGCCGACGCTGTAGTCGTCGGTGACGGTTCGCGGGACAGTGTGGACGGCAACGCATGGCTGGTCACGGGCACCATGGCGGGCGGACGGAGATGGCCAACGCGCATCCGGCGCGCGCGTGTGAAAGCCAGGCGCGGCCGCATTCGTCGTTTCATGTGAGCTGTAGGTCACATCTATCGGGCGCCGTCACGCGCAGACGTAGCCGGGTGCTGAACCGTGCTCGCGAATGCCGATCGAGATCGGTGTCCGACTTCTGTAATATTGTCGCCCGTGGATGGAAATCGTCGCTCGATTGTCAGTGGGTTGCAGCCCGGACTGTGGGGGGCACCGTCCGTTGCCGCGGGTCCATCGTCGTCGATGGATTTGCTAGGGCTTCGTCGATGGTGTCGGACTGGTAATCTGCTGCGTCGTGACAGACGACTCCCACCCTGCTCGGCGCGGTGGCGGCCCGCTTCGCGAGGACGCCGACGCGACGGCGCAGGTCGTCCAGCACGCCGGGGTCGCAGACTCCCCGGAGGCGCCCGTTCAGGTTCCGCCCGCCGAGGCCGAAGTCCCAGCTCAGCACCCCGGTGCGACGCAACAACAACACGACCCGGCGCGGGCCTATCAACCCCAGCCCCACGGAGCCCCACCATCAGCTACCCCTCCCGCGGCGCCGGACCTGGCCACTGAAGCGACGCCGGCCGTGCCTACAAATGGGGTCACAAGCGACGCGCCCGGCGGCTACGGCCCGTTCCACAACGACGCCGCCCACCCCCCGGCCGCGGAAGCGAGTCCGGCCTCCGGCTGGGCCCCAACCCCCACCGCAGACCCATACGGCTTCTCGGTGACCCCGTCCTACGCCCCAGGCCCCCGCATCGAGCCGACCCCCAAGCAGCCCAAAGGTCGTTTCCTCCGCCCGGCCCTCGCCGGCCTGCTCGCCGGACTCCTCATCTTCGGCACCGGCGGCTGGTTCCTCGGCCGGGCCAGCGGCGGCGACTCGGACCCCGTACCGACCGCCGCCCCACTCGCCCCGGCGCCGAACGCCGGCGCGCTGCCCCCGTACGAGCAGAACCAGGTCTCGATCAATCAGCCGAAGTTCACCGGCCGGCTCGCCCCCATCGCGCAGGGTTGGCTTCCCCAGCTCTCCGGCTGCTCACGCAGCGGCGACAAAAGCAGCAGCGACACAAGCGGTGGCGACACGGATGGCCCGGTGCTCAACAAGGGGGAGAAGACCCGGGTCCGCTGCGAGATGGACGCCATGAGTTTGATCTTCGTGGAGTACGTCACCATCGCCGATCGGGACAAGGCTCGGGTGAACACGCTCGGGCAGAACGTCGATGCGCGCACCCTCACCCCCGGCGTCGGGGCCGCCGTTGAGCGGGCCACTCCCTCCGGCCGGACGACCGGCAACTACGTGGAGTACGCATACCAGGCCTCCGGCAGGACTGTCAGTGGCATCTGGTGGGATGACTCCGCCACCCCCGTGGCCGCCTACCTGCTTGCCTTCTGGAAGGAAGGGGCCGGGCAGAAGTGGGAGCCGATGCGCGACGTCTGGGCCCGCTACGCCTGAATTGCCCCCCAACGTACCTGAGCAGGGCGTGAGCTGGTCTGTGCCGTACGTCCTATCCGCTGCCGAATCATGAGTCCTTGACCGAAGCGGCACTTGCGACCTAGCCTCGCGTTACACACGGTTTGCTCGACCATCGCAAGCTAAGCGCACAACATAGATGGCATTACATTACGGCATCACTTCAGGCGCAGGGCGCCGTCGATGCCTCCGCCGCCCGCAGACCGCGCGGGCGGGGGCGAGACATACCCTGCGGTCGGTCCTCGACGCCGCACCTGGCGCCGGCGGCTGGTTGCGCCTACGGTCAGTCGCCTTGGTCGGGCATTCCCTTGAGACAGCTGCGCAGCCTTGCTGAGCGGTGAAGGGAGACTCGGCGAGATGACCGCCCTGGAGTGGGTACTCATGGTGGCGTTCGTCGTTCTCGCCTCCTTCGTGGTGGTCGGCCTGATCATGGGCGTCCGGGCGCTGCGTCAACTGCAGGAGACCAAGACCGCCGACCGGGACCACCGCGAGCAGACGCTGGACGACGCCAAGGCCAAGGTCGACGACGCGAACGCGAAGGCTGCGTCCGTACGAGCGGAAGCCGCCGCCTCCAAGGCCGAGGCGACCGCCGCGCGGGCCGAGGCCCGCCGGGTTCTTGAGGCCGCGCACGAGGAAGCCGACACGATCCTCGAGCACGCGCACCGCCAGGCGGAGTCGGACGCGGAGCAGGTTCGCACGGCCGCCCGGCGCAGCGGTGAGCGCGAGGTCGCCCTGCTGAACGCGACGGCCAAGGAGCACGCGGCGGAGGTCGAGCGCCGGGCCGCCCGGATAGACGAACGGGAGCGGTTGCACGCCGACGAGGTGGAACGCCTGGTCGAGCGGGAGCGCCGGCTGGCCGCGATGGACACCGACCTGGCGACCCGCGAGTCCGCCCTGACGGTTCGCGAGGCCGAGCTGACCGCCGCCGAGGAAAACCGCCGCAAGGAGCTGGAGCGGGTGGCGGGCCTGACCGCCGACGCCGCGCGCGGCGAACTGATCGACACGATCGAGACCCAGGCCAAGCGCGAGGCCGCGATCCTCATCCGCGACATCGAGAGCGACGCGAAGCACACCGCGGACACCCGCGCCCGGCACATCGTGGTCGATGCGATCCAGCGGATCGCCAGCGAGCAGACCGCGGAGAGCGTGGTCAGCGTCCTGCACCTGCCGAGCGACGAGATGAAGGGCCGGATCATCGGCCGCGAGGGCCGCAACATCCGGGCCTTCGAGTCGACAACGGGCGTCAACCTGATCATCGACGACACGCCGGAGGCGGTGCTGCTCTCCTGCTTCGACCCGGTGCGCCGCGAGGTGGGCCGGCTCACGCTGGAGAAGCTGGTCCTCGACGGTCGAATCCACCCGCACCGCATCGAAGAGGTCTTCGACAGCGCCAAGAACGAGGTCGACCGGCTCTGTGAGCGCGCGGCCGAGGAGGCCCTGGTCGACGTCGGCATCACCGACATCCACCCGGAGCTGGCGACCCTGCTGGGCCGGCTGCGATACCGCACCAGCTACGGCCAGAACGTGCTCAAGCACCTGGTCGAGACGGCCCACATCGCCGGCATCATGGCCGCCGAGCTGGGCCTGGACGTCCCCACCGTCAAGCGGTCGGCGTTCCTGCACGACATCGGCAAGGCGCTGACCCACGAGGTGGAAGGCAGCCACGCGCTGATCGGCGCCGACCTGGCCCGCAAGTACGGCGAATCCGAGGACGTGGTGCACGCCATCGAGGCGCATCACAACGAGGTCCAGCCGCAGACGGTCGAGGCCGTGCTCACCCAGGCCGCGGACGCCTGCTCGGGCGGCCGGCCGGGCGCGCGCCGGGAGAGCCTCGAGGCCTACGTCAAGCGCCTCGAACGGATCGAGGAGATCGCGGCCGGCAAGGTCGGCGTCGACAAGGTCTTCGCTATGCAGGCGGGCCGCGAGATCCGGGTGATGGTCCGGCCGGAGGACGTGGACGACATCGGCGCGGCGGTCCTGGCCCGCGACGTGGCGAAGCAGATCGAGGAGGAACTGACCTACCCCGGCCAGATCAGGGTGACGGTCGTCCGCGAATCAAGGGTGACGGAGCTGGCCCGCTAGCCGTCTCCGGTTCAAGATCAAGAGCTGGATGTCGTGCCTGGTTGCATGGTGCTGACCGTCGCTCCCGCCGACACCGGGCAAGGGCGACCATTCGCCTAGCGGCTCATGAACGGTCGCCCTCACCCTGCCAGGTCCGTGCATGGCAGAACCCCGCGTCAGCCGCCGCCCGCGTCGCCGGCCTGCACCGCGCCGGCCAGCACCGGGCCGCCCTTGACCTTCGGGGCCTTGCCCTGCCGGCGGGTCCGGCGTTCCAGCCAGCCCGCGAAGGCCGTCAGGGACGCGTTCACCATGATGTAGATGATCGCCGCGACGATCGCCGCCGCCACGATGTTGCCGAAGTTTGCCGCCAGCGTGTTGACGCCGTCCTGCAGCAGCTCCGAGTAGCCGATGATGTAGCCCAGCGCCGTGTCCTTGACCAGGACGACGAGCTGGCTGACGATCACCGGGAGCATCGCGCGGGCCGCCTGCGGCACCAGGATCTCCTGCATCACCTGGCTCTTGCGCATGCCGATCGCGTAGCCGGCCTCGCTCTGCCCGCGGGGCACCGACCGGATGCCCGCGCGGAACGCCTCCGCCAGCACCGAGCCGTTGTACAGCGTCAGGCCGGCGACCACGGCCCAGAACGGCGGCATCGGCGACTCGGTGATGAACGGGATCCCGTAGAAGATGAAGAACATCAGCAGCAGCAGCGGCACGGCGCGGAAGAACTCCACGATCATGCCGGACGGCACGCTGAGCCACCAGTGGTCGGAGAGCCGCCCGACCGAGAAGATGATGCCGAAGATCAGCGAGAGCACCATCGCGACGGCCGCCGCGCTCAGCGTTGCCCACAGGCCCGGCAGGATGTAGTCCGTCCAGGTCGACGCCTCGGTGAACGGCTTCCAGAGCGCCGCCGCCCACTGGCCCTTCTCGTCGAACTTGCGGTAGATCCAATACACCAGCGCCAGCGCGGCGAGGCCGAAGAGGCCGGTCAGGACCGCATTGCGGATCTTCGCCTTGGGGCCGGGGTGATCGTAAAGGACAGCGTCGGCGCTCATCGCTTCACCGCCAACCGGTTGGCCAGCCAGCCGAAGGCGTAGCCGGTGGGGATCAGGACGGCGGCGAAGGTGCCGGCGAAGACGAGGAAGATCGGGATGACCGCGTCGCCGTTGGCGTTGATGAGTTCCTTCATCGCGTTGGAGGACTCGGCCAGGCCGATCGTGCCGACGATGGTCGCGTTCTTCGCCAGGGCGATGAAGATGCTGCCCAGCGGCGCGACCACCGCGCGGCCGGCCTGCGGCAGGATCACCACTGTGAGGGTCTGGAAGAACGACATGCCGATCGCCCGGGCGGCCTCGGCCTGCCCGGCCGGCACGGTGTTGATGCCGGAGCGGATCGCTTCACACACGAAGGCGGCGGTGTAGACCGACAGGCCGATCACACCGAGCCAGTAGTTGTTCGGGTCGATGTCGTCGGACAGGGTCAACCCGAGGGTCGAGAACAGGCCGAAGTAGCAGAAGAACACGATCAGCGTGAGCGGTGTGTTCCGGAACGTGTTGACCCACAGGGTGCCGAAGCCGCGCAGGACCGGCACCGGCGAGACCCGCATCGCGGCGAGCACCACGCCGAGCACGACCGCGCCCACCGCGCCGGCCGCGGTCAGTTTCAGGATCCAGAGGAATCCCGTCAGGTACACGTCGATGTTGGTGGGATCGGAGAAGACGTCCATCGTCCTCACTTCCTCGCGCGGCGGCAGGGAACAACCGGGCGGGGCCGGCGCTGCCGGCCCCGCCCGTCCATCAATGGATCAGCTGCAGTTGGTCAGCTTGGCGGTGTCGAGGGTCGGCGCCGCCTGGCCGCTCTTGCCGAGCGTGCTGTCCCACGCCGCCTTGTACGAGCCGTCGCTAGCGGCCGCCGTCAGGATCTCGTTGATCTTCTTGCAGCCCGCGGAGTCGTCCTTCTTCAGGCCGACGCCGTACGGCTCCTCGCTGAACTTCTTGCCGACGACCTTGAACTTGCCGGCGTACTGGTCCTGCGAGGCGTAGCCCGCCAGGATGATGTCGTCGGTGGTGACCGCGTCCACCTGACCGCCGGCCAGCGCCGTCACGCACTTGGAGTACGCGTCGAACTGCTGGAGCTTGGCGTCCTTGTATTCGGTCTGGATCCGCTTGGCCGGGGTGGAGCCGGAGACCGAGCAGACCTTCTTGCCGGCCAGCGACTCGGGGCCGGTGATCGTCGAGGCGATCGGGACCAGCAGGTCCTGGCCCGCGACGTAGTACGGGCCACCGAAGTTGACGACCTTCTTGCGCTCGTCGTTGATCGTGTAGGTCGCCACCACCATGTCGACCTGGCCCTGCTGGATGAACGGCTCGCGGTTGGCCGACACGGTCGTCTTGTATTCGATGCCGGAGTCCGGCACGCCGAGTCCCTTTGCGATGATCTTGGCGATCTCGACGTCGAAGCCGGTGTAGGTGCCACCGGTCTGCAGGCCGAGGCCCGGCTGGTCGCCCTTGACGCCGAACACGAGCTTCTTGTCGCTGGACGCCTTGCCGATGATGCCGCTGGCCTTGGCATCCGTACCTGTACCGGCGTCGTCCCCGCCACAAGCCGCCGCTGCCATCGCCAGGGCGAAGGCCCCGACCGCTGCGGTCATTCGGGTGATGCGCATCGTCCTGCTCCTCTGACTGGAAACCTGCGAACTGTGAATCTGTCTGACAACTGCGAACAATCTGAACCTGCACGCACTATGCGGAGGTTTCAAGTGTTCTGTCGGAAGTGGACACTGCTCAGTGGGTCAGGATCTTCGACAGGAAGTCCCGGGCCCGCTCGCTCTTGGGATTGTCGAAGAACTCGGCGGGCGGCGCCGACTCGACGAGCTGGCCGTCGGCCATGAAGACGACCCGGTTGGCGGCGTGCCGGGCGAAGCCCATCTCGTGGGTGACGACGACCATCGTCATGCCCTCGCGGGCGAGCGCCGTCATCACGTCGAGCACCTCACCGACCATCTCCGGGTCGAGGGCGCTGGTGGGCTCGTCGAACAGCAGCGCCTTGGGCTGCATGGCCAGGGCGCGCGCGATGGCGACCCGCTGCTGCTGGCCGCCGGAGAGCTGCGCCGGATACTTGTCCGCCTGGCTGGCGATGCCGACCCGGTCGAGCAGGGACATCGCGCGCTCTCGTACCGCTGCGGGTTTTTCGGACCGGACCTTGACCGGCCCGAGCATCACGTTCTGCAGGATGGTCTTGTGCGCGAAGAGGTTGAACGACTGGAAGACCATGCCGACCTCGCTGCGCAGCCGGGCCAGCGCCCTGCCCTCGGCCGGCAGCGTCTGCCCGTCGAAGATGATCGTGCCGGAGTCGATCGGCTCGAGCCGGTTGATCGCCCGGCACAGTGTCGACTTGCCTGAACCGGACGGTCCGATCACGACGACCACCTCGCCGCGGTCGACCGACAGGCTGACATCCTGCAGGACGTGCAGCGGCCCGAAGTATTTGTTGACGCCGTCGAGAACGATCAGAGGCTCGCTTGTCGGCACCGCCGGACCACCGTCCCGTCGTTGGGTTCACTCGGATGGGGTCACTCTATGGTCGCGGTTGTATCGGTTCACGCCGAGATTGGTCACGGAGCGGTAACTGTGCAGATGTACGCCGGAAGGGATGTCCACGATGAGCGGTATGGCTGACGCCGATCCGACAGACGGGCTCTGGAGTTGGTGCGCGGCCGGACGCCTGGACGCGGCGACCGTCCACGCGGCTCTGTCGGGTGCGCTGCGGCGGCCGGTGACAACTCTGGACGCTCCCGTCGACGGCGCGCTGCTCTGTGACGTCTGGCACGTCGGCGGTGACTTCCCGACCTCGATCGAGTGCTTCCTGGCCCCGGGCGAGGTCGCCGAGGCGACCATCGCCAGCGCCGTCGCGGTGCGGCTCGGTGCCGAGGTGCTGCTGCCCGACGACACCCTCAACCCGACGCGGTACGTGCTGGCCGAGCCGGACGGGACACTACGGGCCGTGCACGTCGACGAGGTGGAAACCGACGACGGTACGGAGCGCAGGCACGTCCGCCCCTGCACCGGTTCGGATCCCGCGTGTGCCCGCGGCCCGGGTTGCGGCCGTTCGCGGTTCAAGCCCGCCCCGACGCCGGAGCGACCCGCGGCGGCCTAGGGACTACCCTGGTCAATTGCCATGACTACCGAGACTTCTCCCGCCGCCGCCCGCACCTACGACGTGCGCACCTACGGCTGCCAGATGAACGTGCACGACAGCGAGCGCATCTCCGGTCTGCTGGAGGGCGCGGGCTACGTGCGGGCCGAGGACGCCGACGCGGCGGACGTGGTCGTCTTCAACACCTGCGCGGTACGGGAGAACGCCGACAACCGCCTCTACGGCAACCTCGGCCGCCTACGCCCCACCAAGGTGAAGAATCCGGACATGCAGATCGCGGTCGGCGGCTGCCTGGCCCAGAAGGACCGCGGCGACATCGTCAAGCGCGCGCCCTGGGTGGACGTGGTCTTCGGCACCCACAACATCGGCTCGCTGCCGGCGCTGCTCGACCGCGCCCGGCACAACCAGGAGGCCGAGGTCGAGATCCTCGAGTCGCTCGAGGTCTTCCCGTCGACGCTGCCGACCCGCCGCGAGTCGACCTACGCCGGCTGGGTGTCGATCTCGGTGGGCTGCAACAACACCTGCACGTTCTGCATCGTGCCGGCGCTGCGCGGCAAGGAGAAGGACCGCCGCCCCGGCGACGTGCTCGCCGAGGTCGAGGCCCTGGTGGCCGAGGGTGTGCTCGAAGTCACCCTGCTCGGTCAGAACGTCAACTCGTACGGGGTGGAGTTCGGCGACAAGCTCGCGTTCGGCAAGCTGCTGCGCGCCTGCGGCGGGGTCGAGGGGCTGGAGCGGGTGCGCTTCACCAGCCCGCACCCGAAGGACTTCACCGACGACGTGATCGCCGCGATGGCCGAGACGCCGAACGTCTGCCACTCGCTGCACATGCCGCTGCAGTCCGGCTCCGACCAGGTGCTCAAGGCGATGCGCCGCAGCTACCGCTCGGAGAAATATCTCGGCATCATCGACAAGGTCCGCGCCGCGATGCCGGACGCCGCGATCACCACGGACATCATCGTCGGCTTCCCCGGCGAGACCGAGGACGACTTCGAGCGCACCCTCGACGTGGTCCGCCAGGCCCGCTTCTCCAGCGCCTTCACCTTCCAGTATTCGAAGCGCCCGGGCACCCCGGCCGCGACGATGGCCGAGCAGCTGCCCAAGCAGGTCGTCCAGCAGCGCTACGAGCGGCTGATCGCCCTGCTGGAGGACATCACCTGGGCGGAGAACAAGACCCAGCTCGGCCGCGAGGTCGAGGTCCTGGTCGCGACCGGCGAGGGCCGCAAGGACGAGCGGACCGGCCGGATGAGCGGCCGCGCCCGCGACGGCCGGCTGGTGCACTTCGCGACCGGCGAGCTGACCGGCATCCGGCCCGGCGACATCATCACCACCAAGATCACGTACGCGGCCCCGCACCACCTCAATGCCGACGGCGCGCCGCTGGGCCACCGCCGCACCCGGGCCGGCGACGCGCACGAGGCCGGCCGGGCTCCCCGCACGGCCGGCGTCTCGCTGGGCCTGCCCACGATCGGCGTCCCGGCGCCTCTGCAGGCGACCACCGGCGGCTGCGCGCTGTAGCGGGGCCGATCACCACGGCACCACGCCGTCGTCATTGAAGTACCCGCCGGTCGGGCCGTCCGCGGGCAGGGTCGCCAGCCGGACCGCGATCGCGGCACCCTGCGCCGGGGTCCGGCCGCCGGTGAAGCCGGTGAGGTCGGTGGCGACATGGCCGGGATCGGCCAGGTTGACCAGGATGCCGTCGCCGCGCAGCTCCTTGGCATACTGCACGGTCAGCGAGTTGAGCGCGGTCTTGGAAGGGACATACGCGGCGCTGGCCCCCATCTGCGCAAACGGGCTGGCCGGGTCGCTGAGCAGGGCCAACGATCCAACGCTGCTGGACATATTGACGATGCGGGCGGCGGGGGAGCGGCGCAGCAGCGGCAGCATCGCGTTCGTCACCGCGAGCACGCCGAACACGTTGACCTCGAACACCGCGCGCAGGATGTCCAGGCCGGCGCTGCTGGGCGTCTGCGCCCGGCCGCCGCTGATCCCGGCGTTGTTGACGAGCACGTCGAGTCGGCCGAACTGCTCCTCGACGGCGACGGCGGCCGCCCGAACCGACGCGGGGTCGGTGACGTCGAGGGCGAGCGGGTGCACGCCCAACTCGGCGGCGGCTTTCTCCCGCGCCTGTTCGTCACGAGCGCCGAGCAGCACCGTCATCCCAAGATTCGCGAGTTGGCCGGCGATCTGGTAGCCGATGCCCTTGTTCGCCCCGGTGACCAGGGCGATTCTCGTGGTGTCCGTCATGCGTCCAGCCCACCATCGCGGCGTCCGGACCGGAATGACCGGCTGAGTCTCGGGCGATACCCTGGGGGTATGGACCGGCTGGAGACCCGCGAGCTGGCCTATTTCATCGCGGTCGCCGAGGAACTCCACTTCGGCCGGGCGGCGCAACGGCTCGGCATGGCCCAGCCCCCACTGTCGCGGGCGATCAAGCAGTTGGAGCGCCGGCTCGGCGTGCTCCTGCTGGAGCGCGGCAGCCAAGGGGTGACGCTCACCGAGGCCGGCGCGGTGTTCCTGCACGAGGGACGCAAGGCGATGGACGCGGTGGCAGCCGCGGCCCGGCGCGCCCAGCGGGCCGGGCGGCAGGACCATCCACTGGTGCTGGTCATGAAGCCGAACAGCGACGGCGGCCTGCTGGGCGACATCCTGGTCGCGTACCGGGACGAGCCCGAGGCGATCGCCGTCGAGGTACTCATGTGCGGCGTCGGCCAGCAGGCGAGTTGGCTGCGGGACGGCCGAGCCGACGTCGGCCTGCTGCATAGCCCGTTCGACGACCTCAGCGGCTTCGACGCTGAGGAGTTGCTGGTCGAGGGGATGGTGGCGGTCCTGCCGCGCGGGCACCGGCTGGCCGGCCGGGACAGCCTGCGCCTGGCCGACCTGGACGGCGAGCCGCTGCCACGCTGGCCCGGAATGCCGCCGAGCGGCGCCACCGGCCCGCTGGTCCAAGACCCCGCGCAGCTGCTGCAACTCATCGCGCTGGAACGGACAATCGCGGTACTACCCGAGTCGGTCCGCCACGACCTACGCCGCGAACTCGTCTGGGTACCCGTCACCGACGCCCCATCGATCACCGTGGCCCTGGCCTGGCCGGAACGCAGCACCTCACGACCGCTCGCGGCGTTCGTCCGAGTAGCGGCCGCCATCGCGGAGAAGCGCCGCTAGGGCCGCCGACCACGTCGACGGTCAGTTCGACCGGGCAGGAGTAGCGCTTGGGCACGCACCATTATGTGCGTTCTTGCGGTGGGAGAGACAACCTGATGACGTGGGGGGATGGATAGCACACCGACGCTCTACGAGTGGGCCGGCGGCACCGACGCGTTCGTCCGGCTGACCACCGCCTTCTATGCCAAGGTCACCGAGGACGACCTGCTCGGGCCGCTCTTCGCCCGGATGGATCCGGACCACGCCCGGTACGTCGCCCTGTGGCTGGCCGAGGTCTTCGGCGGGCCGCCCACCTACACCGAGGAACACGGCGGCTACCCGCGCATGGTGGCCAAGCACCTCGGCATGGCGATCACCGAGCCGCAGCGGCGCCGCTGGATCGAGCTCATCCAGGACGCCGCCGACGAGGCGGGACTGCCCGAGGACCCGGAGTTCCGCGCGGCGTTCCTGGGCTACCTGGAGTGGGGCACCCGCCTGGCCAAGCAGAACTCCCAGCCCGGCGCCGACGTGGTCCGCCAGGCCCCGGTCCCGCACTGGGGCTGGGGAGTTGCGCCACCGTACTTGGGGTGATGCCTGACCTGACCGTTCCCGGAGCACCTACAGCGAGTCCCGCCGCCCAGCCGATATCACATCGACTGCTGGCGGCGGGACCCCTGTGCGCGTACCGGAAACGGTTTTGATCTTCCGGCGGCGCGCCCAAGCACGCCGCCGGAGCCGAACTAACCCGCCTGCTCGGCCAGGGAGAGGAACTGGCGCTTGGACGACAGCGCCTGCTCGGCTTCCTTGATGCGGCGGGTGTCGCCCGCCGCCTGGGCCCGGGCCAGCCGCTGCTCGGCCTCGGCCACCTGCTCGCGCATCTGCTGCAGCAGCGGGTTGTCCTGCGGCGTGGTCTTGCGCCACGCCGAGTCCATCGCCACCCGGATGCGCTCCTCGGCGGCCCGCCAGCGGCGGTCCAGCGACGCGGTCGACTCGCGGGGCACCCGGCCGGCGTCGTGCCAGGCCGCCTGGGCATCGCGGAGCTTGTTCTGGGCGCCGCGCGGGTCCGCGTCGACGTCCAGCGCCTCGACCTCGGCCAGGATGGCCTGCTTCTTCTCCAGGTTGTCCTTGAACTCGGCGTCGCGGGCCGAGAAGACCTCGCTGCGCCGGGTGAAGAAGGCGTCCTGGGCGGCCCGGAAGCGTTCCCAGAGGCGCTGCTCGGCCTCCTTGGCGGCGCGGGGAGCGGCCTTCCAGTCGTTCATCAGGTCCTTGAGCCGGTTGGCCGTGGTGGTCCACTCCGTCGACTCAGCGAGCGTCTCGGCCTCCTTGACCAGCTCTTCCTTGGCGGTCTGCGCCTGCTTGCGCTGGCCGTCCAGGGTGGCGAAGTGCGCGCCGCGGCGGCGGGTGAAGCCGTCGCGGGCGGCCGCGAAGCGCTTCCACAGCTCGCCGTCGGTCTTCTTGTCGACGCCGCGGATGGTCTTCCACTCGTCGAGGATCTCCTTGAGCCGGTCGCCCGCGCTCTTCCACCCCGTCGACTCGGCGGCGATCGTTTCCGCCTCCTCGACCAGGGTGGTCTTGCGTGCCAGCGCCTCGCCGCGGGCCACCTCGCGGGCGGCCTTGGCCTCGCCGGCCTTCTCCTCCGCGACCGCGGTCAGCCTGTCCAGGCGCGCGGCGAGCCCGTCGATGTCGCCGACGACGTGTGCCTCGTCGAGGCTCGCCCGGATCCGCTTCACGCTGGTCAGCGAGTGCGCGGCGTCCGCCGCGCCGGACTTGAGCCGGGCCTCGATGAGGTCGACCTCGGTCACCAGATCCGCGAAGCGCCGGGCGAAGTGGGCCAGGCCCTCCTCGGGTGTGCCCGCCTGCCACGAGCCGACCACGCGGTCGCCCTCGGCCGTCTTCACATACACGGTGCCGTCGGCATCCACGCGCCCGAAGGCCGTCCAGTCGTTCATGAGCCCACCCTCGTTCTCCCGGCTGCGCGAGCCTCGCTGCCCGCGACCGCCGCCATAGCGCAGTCGAATGCCCATCATTCCACCGGCATTCTTTCTCGCGCATTGTCACAGGTCCAACCCGGTTCCGGGGAAGCGCCCGCGAACGACCGTGACCAGCCCGTTACGGTGGCTCCGTGCCATTGCTCCCATATCCCGGAGTCGTCGCGGTCGTCGGACCCACCGCGGCCGGCAAATCCGCCCTCAGCATCGCCCTCGCGCACGCCCTCGGCGGCGAGGTGGTCAACGCCGACTCGATGCAGCTCTACCGCGGGATGGACATCGGCACCGCCAAACTTGCCGCTGACGAGCGGGAAGGCGTGCCGCACCACGTCCTGGACGTGTGGGAGGTGAGCGAGCCGGCGAGCGTCGCGGCCTATCAGGAGCTGGCCCGCGCGGCCGTCGACGACATCGTCGCCCGGGGCCGGGTGCCGCTGTTGGTCGGCGGGTCCGGGCTCTATCTGCGGGCGGTGCTGGAGGAGTTCGATTTTCCCGGCACGGATCCCGCCATTCGGGAGCGGCTCGAGCGGGAGCTCGCCGTGGCGGGCCCGGCGCCGCTGCACGCGCGGCTGCTGACGCTCGACGAGCCCGCCGCCACCAAGATCCTGCCGTCGAACGGGCGGCGCATCGTCCGGGCGCTGGAGGTGATCGAGCTGACCGGCGCGCCGTTCACCGCGGCGCTGCCGTCGCCGACGCCGTACTACCCGTCGGTGCAGCTCGGCGTCGACCGGGAGACCGAGGCGCTGGACCGGCGGATCGCCGAGCGGGTGGACCTGATGTGGGCGGCCGGCCTGGTGGCCGAGGTGCGCGGGCTGGACGGGCTGCGCGAGGGCCGGACGGCGAGCCGGGCCCTGGGCTACCAGCAGGCGCTCGCCCAGCTCGACGGCGAGCTGACCGAGGAACAGGCCGTCGAGGAGACCGTGCGGGCGACCCGGCGCTTCGTCCGCCGGCAGCGCTCATGGTTCCGCCGCGACCCGCGGATCACCTGGCTCGACGGCGCGTCGCCGACCCTGACGGAGGACGCGTTGGCGGCCTGCGCGGCGGCTACGCCATGATGGACCGCGTGTTGTTCACCAAGGGCCACGGCACCGGCAACGATTTTGTCATCCTCGGCGACCCGGATTTCTCGCTCGGGCTGACCCCCGAGCTGGTCGCCGCGCTCTGCGACCGGCACCGCGGCATCGGCGCCGACGGCGTGCTGCGGGTCGTGCGCAGCGCCAAGCACCCCGACGGCGCGGGCTACGCCGCCGATGCCGAATGGTTCATGGATTACTGGAACGCCGACGGCTCCATCGCCGAGATGTGCGGCAACGGCGTCCGGGTCTTCGTCCGCTTCCTGGTGGCCAACGGCCTGGCCACGCCCGGCCCGGAGGGCCTGCCGGTGGCCACGCGGGCCGGCGTCGTGCGCGCGCTGGTCGGCGCGGAGACGATCGCCGTCCACATGGGCACCCCCAAGGTGTACGCGGCCAGCACGGCGACCGTGGGACCGCTGACCTTCCCCGGTGTCGCGGTGAACTGTGGCAACCCGCACCTGGTCTGCGGCATGCACGAGAACCCGCCGCTCAGCTCGCTCGACCTGCACCTGGCTCCGGGCTTCGACCGGGCGCTGTTCCCGGCGGGTGTGAACGTCGAGTTCACCACGCCGGCCGCCCCGGTCGAGGGCGCCGACCTGCACGTGCAGATGCGGGTCTACGAGCGCGGCTCGGCCGAGACGCTGTCCTGCGGCTCCGGCGCGCTCGCGGTCGGCGCGGTGGCGCTGCGCGATGCCGGGATGACCGAAGGTGTGGTCGCCGTGGACCTGCCGGGCGGCCGGTTGACGGTCACCCACGCCGACGGCGCCTGGTGGCTCGAGGGCCCGGCCGTGCTGGTCGCCACGGGCGAGGTGGACCCGGCGGCCCTCGCCTGATGGCCGGGCCGCACCGGGTGGCACACCGCGGCTATTCCGCCGTCGCGCCCGAGAACACGCTCCCGGCCCTGGCCGCGGCGGTGCTGGCCGGCGCGACGCTCGTCGAGTTCGACGTGCGGACCACGGCCGACGGGGTGCCGGTGGTCATCCACGACCGCACGGTGGACCGCACCACGGACGGCTCCGGTCACGTCGCGGAGCTGACCCTGGACGAGATCTCCGCGCTGGACGCCGGTTCGTGGTTCTCCCCGGCGTACGCGGGGACCCGGATCCCGCTCCTGCACGAGGTCATCGACCTGCTGCGCCCGCACGCGGCGGTCGAGCTGCTGCTGGAGATCAAGCCGCCGGCCATCCTGGAACAGGTGAAGGTCATCATGGGCCAGGTCACCGACGCCGGCCTGCTGGAGCGCACGGTGGTGCAGAGCTTCGACCCGGCCGTGCTGCGGCTGGTCGCCGACGCCGCCCCCGACGTGCGCCTGGGCCTGCTGCGGCACGGCTTCGACGACGAGCAGGTGCTCCTCGCCCGGGAGCTGGGGATCAGCTTTGTCAACCCGGCCCTGCGGGCGGTGCTTGCCGGCCCGGCGACGGTGGCCGAGCTCGCCGAGGCCGGGGTCGGGGTCATGCCGTGGACGCCCAACGACATCTCGCTCTGGGCCGGGCTGGTCGAGGCCGGCGTCGCCGGCCTGATCACGGACCGCGCCGGCGAGCTGACCGGCTGGGCGACCGCGAGCGGCCTCGACTGACCGGCCCGGGCTTGGGCAAGCCCGGGCCGCCCGCTTCAGAAGGTCGTCTCGGGTGCCCGCTCCAGCTCGACCTCGGGCACGGCCACGGCGTCGACCGTGGGGTGTGCGCCCTTGACCACCGCGCGGATCGCCGCCGCCACCGCCGGGGTCACCCGCGGGTCGAAGACGCTGGGCACGATCACCGTCGGGTTGAGCTTGTCCTCGCCGACCACGTTCGCGATGGCCATCGCCGCGGCCAGGGCCATCTCCTCGGTGAACGCCTCGGCGCTGACGTCGAGCATGCCGCGGAACACGCCCGGGAAGGCCAGCACGTTGTTGATCTGGTTCGGCTGGTCCGAGCGGCCGGTAGCGACCACCGCGGCGTGCAGACGGGCCTCCCGCGGGTCGACCTCCGGGTCCGGGTTGGCCAGCGCGAAGACGATCGACTTCTCCGCCATCTTGGCGATGTCGTCCCCGGTCAGCAGGTTCGGCGCGCTGACCCCGATGAACACGTCCGCGCCGACGATCGCCCCGGGCAGGTCGCCGGAGTAGTTGTCGCGGTTGGTGTTCTCGGTCAGCCACTGCCAGGTCGGGTTCAGGTCGTCCATGCCGCGGTGCAGGGCGCCCCGGCGGTCGTACGCGATGATGTCGCCCACGCCCTGGCGCAGCAGCAGCTTCATGATCGCCGTGCCCGCGGCCCCGGCGCCGGAGACCACGACCCGGACGTCCGCCAGGTTCTTGCCGACCACCCGCAGCGCGTTGGTGAGCGCGGCCAGCACGCAGATCGCGGTGCCGTGCTGGTCGTCGTGGAAGACCGGGATGTCCAGCAGCTCGCGCAGCCGCGCCTCGATCTCGAAGCACCGCGGCGCCGCGATGTCCTCCAGGTTGATGCCGCCGTACGCCGGGGCGATCGCCTTGACGATGGCCACGATCTCGTCGGTGTCCTGGGTGTCGAGCACGACCGGCCACGCGTCCACGCCGCCGAAGCGTTTGAAGAGCGCGGCCTTGCCCTCCATCACCGGCATCGCGGCGGCCGGGCCGATGTTGCCCAGGCCCAGCACGGCCGAGCCGTCGCTGACCACGGCGACCGTGTTGCGCTTGATGGTGAGCCGGCGGGCGTCGGCCGGATTTTCAAAGATGGCCATGCAGACCCGCGCCACGCCCGGCGTGTATGCCCGGGACAGCTCGTCGCGGTTGCGCAGGGCGACCTTCGAGTTGACCTCGATCTTGCCGCCCAGGTGCAGCAGGAAGGTGCGGTCGGAGACCTTTCGGACGTCGACGCCGTCCTGCTCCTCCAGCTGCTTGACCACCTGGTCGGCGTGGCTGGAGTCGGCGGTGTCGCAGGTGAGGTCGACAAGCACCCGGGTGGGATCGGAGTCCACCACGTCGAGTGCCGTCACGATCGCGCCGGCCTCGCCGACACAGGTGGTGAGCCGGCCGATCGACGATGCGTCGGCGGTCACAGCGATACGGATCGTGATCGAGAATCCTGCGCTCGGCAGGCGGGTGGTCACCACGGTGTTCCCTCCGTCGTTGGCGGGTGTGTACCCGCATTCTTGCCCCACGGGAATATTAGGTCGCCACGCGGTGGTTACTGATGAGTCAGACACTGCTGCGACAACGCCCCGCCGGGTTATGAGGGTGCGCCGACCCGTTCGGCGTGCCACGATCTGGCGGAGGAGGTCACCTTTTGCGTACTGAGGCATTGGAACCGGAAGTCACCACCGGTGAGCTGGAGCTCGAGGAGCGCCACTCGCTGCGTCGGGTTGCCGGTCTCTCCACCGAGCTCACGGACGTCACCGAGGTCGAGTACCGCCAACTGCGACTCGAACGGGTGGTCCTGGTCGGCGTCTGGACCGGCGGCAGCATTTCGGACGCGGAAAACTCGCTCACCGAGCTCGCCGCGCTGGCCGAGACGGCCGGTTCCGAGGTGCTCGAGGGCCTCATCCAGCGCCGCAGCCAGCCCGACGCCGCCACTTTCATCGGCCGCGGCAAGGTCGACGAGCTGCGCGACGTGGTCATCGCCACCGGCGCCGACACGGTCATCTGCGACGGCGAGCTCTCGCCCTCGCAGCTGCGCAAGCTCGAGCAGCAGGTCAAGGTCAAGGTCGTCGACCGCACCGCGCTGATCCTGGACATCTTCGCCCAGCACGCGAAGAGCAAGGAAGGCAAGGCCCAGGTCGAGCTGGCCCAGCTGCAATACCTGCTGCCGCGGCTGCGCGGCTGGGGTGAGTCGCTGTCCCGCCAGGGCGGTGGCGCGGGTGGTTCGGGCGGCGGGGTCGGCACCCGCGGCCCCGGTGAAACCAAGATCGAGACCGACCGCCGGCGGATCAACACCCGCATCTCGCGCCTGAAGCGCGAGATCAAGGGCCTGCGGACAGTACGCCAGACGAAGCGCTCCAAGCGCACCAACAGCGGCGTGCCCGCGGTGGCGATCGCCGGCTACACCAACGCCGGCAAGTCGAGCCTGCTCAACCGCCTCACCTCGGCGGGCGTGCTGGTGGAGGACGCGCTGTTCGCGACCCTCGACCCGACGACCCGCCGGACGGCGGCCGAGGACGGGCGCGTGTTCACGCTCTCCGACACGGTCGGCTTCGTCCGGCACCTGCCGCACCACATCGTCGAGGCGTTCCGCTCGACGCTGGAAGAGGTGGCGTATTCCGACCTGATCGTGCACGTGGTGGACGGCGCGCACCCGGACCCCGAGGGTCAGGTCGTGGCGGTCCGCGAGGTGCTCGGCGAGGTGGGTGCCGACCGCATCCCCGAGCTGCTGGTCGTCAACAAGATGGACGCGGCCGACGAGGAGACGATCCTGCGGCTCAAGCGCGCCTGGCCGGACGCCGTGTTCGTGTCGGCCCGCTCGGGACTGGGCATCGACGCACTGCACGCGGCCATCGCCCAGCGGCTGCCGCGGCCGGCGGTCGACCTGCGGGTGCTGCTGCCGTACGACCGGGGCGACCTGGTCGCCCGGATCCACCGCGGCGGACAGGTGCTGGACAGCCGGCACACCGAACAGGGCACGGAGTTGCGGGTCCGGGTGGGCGAACAGCTCGCCGCCGACCTCGAGAACTTCCTGGCCCCCTGACCCGGCGGCCCGGCTGACCAGGGTTGATCCACGCGTAACACCGGTTCGAGACGCCGCATGCGACACTGATTGGATGCGGCGTCTCGTGTTCCCGGTCATCCTTGCCTCCGGGTTGGTGATATTGGGGGCCGTGCCCGCCAACGCCGAGCCCGCTCCCGCGGCGACCTCGGCCAAGGCAGCGGCCGGCAAGAAGATTTGTAAGATCACCGATCCGCTCCTGCCGGAGCTGTCGGGGATGGTGGCCACCAAGAGCGGCTACATCGTCGTGAACGACGGTGCCGACGAGGCCAGCCGACGCAAGATCTTCTTCCTCGACGCCAAGTGCGAGATCACCAAGAAGGTCGACTTCCCGTCGCGCCCGCTCGACACCGAGGACCTGGTCCTCTCGCCGGACGGCAACACGCTGTGGATCGCCGACACCGGCGACAACGCCGCCCGCGAGAACAAGGAAGACGTCCGCCGGACGATCAGCCTGTGGTCGATGCCACTCAGCGGCGCCAAGGAACCGACGATCCACCGCGTGTCGTATCCGAACGGCGACAAGCACGACGCCGAGGCCCTGCTGTTCAACGGTGACGGCACGCCGATCATCGTGACCAAGGAAGTCTCCGGCAAGACGCTGCTCTACACGCCGACGACCGCGCTGAAGAAGAACAACGACGCGGGCGTGCCGCTGAAGAAGGCCGGCGAGATCGAACTGCCGAGCAGCGACACCCCCGGCATCCCGATCGCCCGGCTGGCCCAGACGACCGTGACCGGCGGCGCGGTGGCGCCGGGTGGTGGCAGGGTCACCCTGCGGACCTATCTGGACGCGTACGAGTGGGACGTGGCCGACGGCGACGTGCTCGGTGCCCTGAAGAACAAGCCCCGCAAGACCCCGCTGCCGAACGAGCCATTCGGCGAGGCGATCACCTACAGCGCGGACGGCAAATCCTTCTACACGGTGTCGGACATGGGCTCGGGCGCCGACCCGGAGTCCGCGAACTACATCCTGCGATACACACCGGCCACAAAGATCGTCGAAGCGAAGACCGCAGCGGCGGCATCGGACGGCGCGGCCGACGGCGCCTCCTGGTATTCCGACCTGAGCCTGACCGACATCACATACCTGATCGGCGGCGTCGGCGCCCTCGGCCTGCTGCTGGTCGGCGCGGGCGTCATCGGCATCGTCCAGGCCCGCAAGAAGCGCAAGCTGGAACCGGCCGCGAAGGAACCAGACCCGACCACCGGCCCGGACCCGCTCGACGCGCAGACGGAGCTGCTGTCGGTCGGCGGCCCGGCCCAGCGCCCCGGCACCTACGGCGGCAACCGCCCGACTGCGGGAGCTGCGTCCGGCCCGGGCGGCGGCAACCGCCCGACTGCGGGAGCTGCGTCCGGCCCGGGCGGCGGCAACCGCCCGACTGCGGGAGCTGCGTCCGGCCCGGGCGGCGGCAACCGCCCGACTGCGGGAGCTGCGTCCGGCCCCGGCGTATACGGCGGCAAGCCCGCACCGGCGGCGCCTGCTAACGGCGACGGGGTCTACGGCGGCGGTCGTCCGCCGCAGGGTGGTCAGCCGGCCGGCCGGCCTGCCGGTGGCCGTCCCGGTGTTCCTCCCGCCGGGCCCGGCGGTGGGCAGCCTGCTCGCCCGGTTCAGCCTGGCGGTGGCCGCCCGGGTCAGCCCGGTGGTCGTCCCGGTCAGCCCGGTGGTCGTCCTGGGCAGCCTGGTGGTCGTCCGGCTCAGCCCGGTGGTGGGCGTCCGGGGCAGGGTGGTCAGCCCGCCGGTCGTCCCGGTCAGGGTGGTCAGCCTGCCGGTCGCCCGGGGCAGGGTGGGCCGCCCGCTGGTCGTCCCGGTCAGGGTGGTCAGCCTGCTGGGGCCCCCGGTCAGGGCAGTCGTCCTGCTCGTCCCGGCCAGCCCGGTCCTGCTGGTCAGCCCGGTCCTGCTGGTCAGCCTGCCCGTCCCGGCCAGCCCGGCCCTTCCGGTCGTCCCGGCCCTGCTGGTCAGCCTGGTCGTCCTGGTCAGGGTGGTCAGCCCGCGGCGCGGCCCGTTCAGCCGCCCGCGCGTCCGGCGCAGGGTGGTCAGCCCGGCGGTGGGCGTCCGGGCCAGGGTGGTGGTGGCGGTGTCTACGGTGCCCCGCCCCCGTCTGCACCTCCGGCTCCTCCGCAGGCTCCTCCTCCGGCTCCTCCTCCGGCTCCTCCGCCGGCCGGCAGGCCGCAGGGTGGGGGACCGCAGCGCCCGACCGGGTTCCTCGGACAGGGCGGCGGACAGCAGGGTGGGGGACCGCAGGGAGGCCAGCGCCCGGACGGCGGACGCCAGGCCAATGGCATGAACAACTACGCGAACCTGAACGGTGCTCCGGGACGAGGCGACGGCCGCTTCGACAACCCGGGCTATGGCCGCCCTACCGGTGGCCGCTGAGTCAACGCTGAGGCCGCTGAGTCAACGCTGAGGCCGCTGAGTCAACGCTGAGGCCGCTGAGGCCGCTGAGTCAACGCTGAGCGGGTAGGGCTCGCTGCGTTGTTGGTCTGTCTGGTAGCACCCTGGGTCGGTCAGCGGTGGCCGGGTTCTTGTGACCCGGCGCTGCGATCTTGTGGCGTTCGGGTGTGCTCGGCGCCGCGCCGCTGCACGATTTCGTCGCGGCCTCGCTGAGGGTTGGGTAGCCGGCGCATGTCGCACCTTGCGGGTGGCGATCTTGATAATTTCGGGTTCGTCCGCACCTGGGCGCATCAAGGTCCGCAGCATGTGGTCGGCCGGGCGAGGGCTGGGCTGGGCAGGGGCTAGGCAAGGGCTGCTGGCGGTGCGGCAGCAACCGTGGCCGTGGCAGCAACCGTGGCCGTGGCAGCAACCGTGGCAGCAACCGTGGCCGTGGCCGTTGGACCTTGGTGCGCAGCGGTCTGCTCGGCGCCCGTGCGTATCAAGGTCGCGGAGTGTGGCGACGTTATGGGGTGTTATGTGAGGTTGTGGTCCGGGGTGTGGGAGGGAATGTCCAGGATGTGGTGGCGGTGCCCGGTGGGTGGGATCGGGGTCCATCAGCTGGACTGCTACCAAACCCGATACCTGCCACCCCACCAAGCCGCATAACCACCTCACTCCCCAAGAGCCACACCCGTCGGCGCGGGTAAGGGATGGCGCGGGCGGGACGTAGTTCCGAAGAGTCGCCGAGACCGGTGGTGTGGCATGGCGGCGCGTGACCGCTGCACGATCCTCGCGGGGGTTGCCGATCCGGGGGTGATTGTGGTGCGGGCGGGTGCGGAGGGGGCCACGCCGCCGCAAGATCCAGCCGCGGCCTCAGGGAGAGGTGATCGGGTGGCGAGGCCGAACGTTCAGCGGCGCCCGAGGCCGGGTGGATCCCCCGCCGCTCGAACGGGCATTGCCGAATCGCGTCGGGCCACCCCTCAACAAGACTCGCTCGGCACCACGCCGTTGCAAGATTTCGTAGCGGCCCGTTGAGGGTTGGGGGTGTCGCACCCTGAGGCTGGCGTTCGGGTGCGCCGCGCCGCTGCAAGATCGGCCTGCGCGCCGCGCTAGATCGACAGCCGCTAGCAACGGAACCTACGGGTCAAACATCGGCGCCCTGTCAGGCCGGTGTCGCCACCGCAGCGGCAGCACCGGCCCGCTGGCTTCCAGGCCGAGCCCGCACCCTGGCCCGGGCCGGCCCGGCCGTGGATCGGCCCGGCCGTGGATCGGCCCGGCCGTGGATCGGCCCGGCCGTGGATCGGCCCGGCCGTGGATCGGCCCGGCCGTGGATCGGCCCGGCCGTGGATCGGCCCGGCCGTGGATCGGCCCGGGATCGGGTCAGACTCGGCGGAGGACCGCGACCACGCGGCCCATCACCGTGGCGTCGTCGCCCGGGATCGGGTCGAAGGCCGGGTTGGCCGGCATCAGCCACACGTGCCCGTCGCGTTGCCGGTAGCTCTTCACCGTCGCCTCGCCGTCGATCATCGCGGCCACGATGTCGCCCACGTTCGCGGTCGGTTGCTGGCGGACCACGACCCAGTCGCCGTTGCAGATGGCCGCGTCGATCATCGAGTCGCCCTTGACCTCGAGCATGAAGACGTCGCCCTCGCCGACCAGCTCGCGTGGCAGCGGGAAGAACTCCTCCACCGCCTGCTCGGCCAGGATCGGCCCACCGGCGGCGATCCGGCCCAGCAGCGGCACGTACGCCGGGGTGGGCCGGGCCGAGCGCAGGGTCTCGTCGTCGACCATCTCGCTGGGCGCCCGCACGTCCACCGCGCGCGGCCTGTTCGGGTCGCGGCGCAGGAAGCCCTTCTTCTCCAGCTCCTTGAGCTGGTAGGCCACGCTGGACGGCGACACCAGGCCGACCGCCTCGCCGATCTCGCGGACGCTCGGCGGGTAGCCGTAGCGTTCCACCCAGTCGCGGATGAACTCGAGGATCCGGCGCTGGCGCGCGGTCAGATCCTTGGTGACCAGATCGGGGAACTGGCTGACCACCGGTGTCACCGCGCGCAATTGCGGCGCGTCGCCGCTGCGGGCCCGGGTCGGCGTGCGCCTGCGCATTGCCGCCTTCGTGTTCGCGGCTTCGGGCTTCGCACTCTTCGCGTCCTGCTGGTTTTGCCGGCTCGTCCGGTCGTCGGTCGACATGTTGGCCCTCCTGTCGGCCAGTGCCTCATCGGCACGTGGTGCGCTCGCGGAGCCGGGCATGCGTCGTGGGGATGGACTTGTGCCCGGCTGACCCCTCTTGACCGAGAACCGTAACTGCGGCGTACGACATATTCAAACATCTGTACGACTTTCTCGCGGCGTGTCGCCCGGAAGTGCTCGACTTCCGTACGCCTGTTCTGATAGACCGTCGTACGGGCGTTCTATCGAACGCCTGTCCGAGGGACGTATGCGGAGAAAGGAATATGCCGTGGTGATCACTGGTATGCGGCGAGCGGGTCAGCCGGCCCCGTTGCGGTTGACCCGGCGGGGTCGCGTCGTCGTGCTCACCTTCTTCATCCTTCTCGCGTCCTTGGCGAGCGCCGTGTTGTGGACCACTGCTTCCCGGGCCGAGGATCCCCCTGCCGGCCCGGCGCCTACGGTCGTGGTCCAGCCGGACGACACGCTGTGGGCGATCGCCGCGCGCACGTCGCCGGGTCGCAGTCCGCATGCCGTCGTCGCGGAGATCCGCCAGCTCAACGGTCTGGGTGTCGACGACATCGCCATCCACGTCGGTGACACTCTCGTCGTCCCCCGTGGGCGTTGATCCACTGCGTTGATCATGATGTTTCGGTGCGGGCCGTGACCGGCGCGGCACCCGTCGTGTTGAGGTAGAAAATACGGCGCGCCGACGCGCCGGTGAACTTGCATCGACGTCCGCAGCGGCATAACGTCAACCCCAACATCTAGTAGTTACAAGGGTGTAAGTCATCCACAGGTTGGGGTCGGGCAGCCCCGTCATCCACAGGTTCGTCCACAGCCCCAGCGCGGGATTCTCCGCTTTCGGGGTTGACTTTCGGCGTGCCTTGGCGACGGTTTGCCGGCCGGCGCGGCCTGGGGTGGCAGCGCCCCGGCGACAGGGGGAATTTCGGTGCGGTGTCCGTACTGCCGGCATGCCGACTCGCGCGTGGTCGACTCGCGTGAGGCCGACGATGGTCAGCTGATCCGTCGTCGCCGGTCGTGCCCGGAATGCGGCAAGCGCTTCACCACGGTCGAGGAGGCCGTGCTGGCGATCGTGAAGCGCAACGGCGTCACCGAGCCCTTCAGCCGGACCAAGATCATGAGCGGCGTCCGCAAGGCATGTCAGGGCCGGCCCGTCGATGAGGATTCGATCGCGCTGCTCGCGCAGAAGGTCGAGGAGGCCGTCCGGGCCAAGGGTGCGGCCGAGGTGCCCAGCCATGACGTGGGCCTCGCCATCCTGTCGCCGCTGCGGGAGCTGGATCAGGTCGCCTATCTGCGCTTCGCGAGCGTTTACAAGTCCTTCGACTCGCTCGAGGACTTCGAACGCGAGCTCGCCGAGCTGCGCGAGGCGGCGGGAGTGCGACACGCGGTGCCCACCACGTCCGGTGGCGGGCGCCCGGCCAAGTTCGCGGAATCCCGTACCAAATAGAGCTTTTTGACCTGGCATGGCGATAGCCGTGCCCGAATGTCGGTAACCAGATCGCGGTGGGGAAGCCGTGGTCTATCGAGGGGGAGCACGAGATGGCCGGTGACGGCATGACAGCAGGCAGGCAGCGCAGCCGCGCGAGCAACGGGGGCGCCGCAGTCGGGGGGCTGCGGATCGAGCGGGTCTGGACGACCGAGGGCGTCCACCCGTACGACGAGATCGAGTGGGAGCGCCGCGACGTCGTCATGACGAACTGGCGCGACGGCTCGATCAACTTCGAGCAGCGCGGCGTGGAATACCCCACCGCCTGGAGCGTCAACGCGGCCAACATCGTCACCACCAAGTACTTCCGGGGAGCGGTCGGCACCGACACCCGGGAGTGGTCGCTCAAGCAGCTGATCGACCGGGTCGTCAAGACCTACCGCAAGGCGGGCGAGAAGCACGGCTACTTCGCCAACCCGGGCGACGCGGAGATCTTCGACCACGAGCTGACCTGGATGCTGCTGCACCAGGTGTTCAGCTTCAACTCGCCGGTCTGGTTCAACGTCGGCACCGCCTCGCCGCAGCAGGTCAGCGCCTGCTTCATCCTGTCCGTGGACGACTCGATGGACTCGATCCTGGACTGGTACAAGGAGGAGGGGCTGATCTTCAAGGGCGGCTCCGGCTCCGGTGTCAACCTCTCCCGCATCCGCTCCTCCCGGGAGCTGCTCTCCTCCGGCGGCACGGCCAGCGGCCCGGTCAGCTTCATGCGCGGCGCGGACGCCAGCGCCGGCACGATCAAGTCCGGCGGCGCCACCCGCCGCGCGGCCAAGATGGTGATCCTGGACGTCGACCACCCCGACATCGAGGAGTTCGTCACCACCAAGGCCCGCGAGGAGGACAAGATCCGGGCCCTGCGCGACGCCGGGTTCGACATGGACCTCGGCGGCAGCGACATCGTCTCGGTGCAGTACCAGAACGCCAACAACTCGGTCCGGGTCAGCGACGAGTTCATGCGGGCGGTCGAGGAGGGCGGCACGTTCGACCTCCACGGCCGGCTGAACGGCGAGGTCATCGAGACCATCGACGCCAGGAAGCTGTTCACCGAGATCGCCAAGGCCGCCTGGGAGTGCGCCGACCCCGGCCTGCAGTACGACGACACGATCAACGACTGGCACACCAACCCGGAGACCGGCCGCATCACCGCGTCCAACCCGTGTTCGGAGTACATGTCGCTGGACGACTCGTCCTGCAACCTGGCCTCGCTCAACCTGATGAAGTTCCTCAAGGCCGACGGCGGCTTCGAGGTCGAGAAGTTCGTCAAGAGCGTCGAGTTCGTGATCACCGCGATGGACATCTCGATCAGCTTCGCTGACTTCCCGACCCAGAAGATCGGCGAGACCACGCGGGCCTACCGCCAGCTCGGCATCGGGTACGCGAACCTTGGCGCGCTGCTGATGGCGACCGGCCACCCGTACGACTCCGAGTCGGGTCGCAGCGTCGCAGCGGCGATCACCTCGCTGATGACGGGAACGGCATACCGTCGCTCCGCCGAGGTCGCCGGCGTCGTCGGCGCATACGACGGCTATGCCCGCAACGCGGAGGCCCACAAGCGCGTCATGCGCAAGCACGCCGCGGCCAACGACGAGATCCGCCCGTCGGGCACAGTCGCCACCGCGATCGTCCGGGAGGCCACCAAGCAGTGGCAGCAGGGCAACAAGATCGGTGAGAAGAACGGCTGGCGCAACGCCCAGGCGTCCGTGCTCGCGCCGACCGGCACCATCGGCCTGATGATGGACTGCGACACCACCGGCGTCGAGCCCGACCTGGCCCTGGTCAAGTTCAAGAAGCTCGTCGGCGGCGGCTCGATGCAGATCGTCAACCAGACGGTCCCGCGCGCGCTGCGCAGCCTCGGTTACCCCGAGGAGCAGGTCGAGGCGATCATCGAGCACATCGCCGACCACGGCATCGTGGTCGACGCCCCCGGCCTCAAGCCGGAGCACTACCCGGTCTTCGACTGCGCCATGGGCGAGCGGTCCATCGCCCCGCTGGGCCACGTGCGGATGATGGCCGCGGTGCAGCCGTTCATCTCCGGCGCGATCTCCAAGACGATCAACATGCCCGAGACGGCGACCGTCGAGGACATCGAGAACGTCCACTTCCAGGGCTGGAAGCTCGGCCTGAAGGCTCTCGCCATCTACCGCGACAACTGCAAGGTCGGGCAGCCGCTGTCGGCGGCAAAGCCGAAGGTGGCCGTCGAGGCGCCCGCTGCCGCGGTGGAGCCGGTCGTGGAGAAGGTCATCGAATACCGCCCGGTCCGCAAGCGCCTGCCGAAGAAGCGCCCGTCGGAGACGGTGTCCTTCTCGGTCGGCGGCGCGAAGGGCTACCTGACCGCGTCGTCCTACCCGGACGACGGCCTCGGCGAGGTCTTCCTGAAGATGTCGAAGCAGGGCTCGACCCTGGCCGGCGTGATGGACGCCTTCTCGGTGGCGATCTCGATAGGGCTGCAGTACGGCGTCCCCCTGGAGACGTTCGTCAGCAAGTTCACCAACATGCGCTTCGAGCCGGCCGGCATGACCGACGACCCGGACGTGCGCATGGCGGCCTCGGTGATGGACTACATCTTCCGTCGCCTGGCGCTGGACTTCCTGTCGTACGACGCCCGCGCCGAGCTGGGCATCTTCACCGCCAAGGAGCGCGCGGCGCAGATTCAGGCCGAGGCCGCGGCCGAAGCCGCCGGCGTGGACCTCGCCGGCATGGCGGCGTCCGCACCGGTCGGTGCCGCGCCGTCCCCGGCGGCGACGGCCCCGGCGGCCGAAGCCGCGAAGAGCGCGCCGGCGGCAGTCGGCTCTTCGACAGAGTTGCTCGAGGTCGTGCTGGGCACGTCGGCGGATGCCCCGCTCTGCTTCACCTGCGGCACAAAGATGCGCCCGGCCGGCAGCTGCTACGTCTGCGAAGGCTGCGGTTCGACGTCGGGCTGCAGCTGAAACCCTCCGCTGTGGCGTCGGCAGCACCATAGGAAGTCGCGAGGCTAAGCGCTAGAAATGCCTGTAGCAAGGGCGGCTCCGGAATCATCCGGAGCCGCCCTTGGCATATCCGCCTGGGGGGGGTGATCCACCGGCGGGCTCCCAAGCGGGCGCGGTCAAAGGGACCGTCATCACTGATCAACAGGGTTCCCGCCCGCCACTTTAACGGTTAAGTTCGAAGGCGTGACCGTTGCGGCCCCCGACCGTCCCCGCCTGGAGACCGCCAAGGTCGCCGTCGGCGTCACCTTCGGCATGAACGGCCTCGCCTTCGCCGGCTGGTTCGCCCGCATCCCCGCGGTCCGTGCGGATCTGGGCCTGAGCTCGGCCGGGCTGGGCCTCCTGCTGCTCTGCCTCTCCGGGGCGGCCCTCGCGGCGATCCCGCTCGCCGGCCCGCTGGTGCAGCGTGCCGGCCCGGGCCGGACGGTGCTGTTCGGCAGCATGTCGGTGGCGCTGGGGCTGCTCGCCCTGGCGGCCGGCACCGAGCTGGGCTCGGTGCCGCTGGCCGGCGCCGGGCTGATTCTGCTCGGCATGGGCAACAGCACCTGGGACGTGGCCATGAACGTCGAGGGAGCGGACGTCGAGCGCCGCCTCGGCCGTACCCTGATGCCCCGCTTCCATGCCGGCTTCAGCCTCGGCACCGTGGGCGGCGCGGGGGTCAGCGCGGCTGCGGCAGCAGCCGGGGTGAGCGTCTCCACCCAGCTGTTCTGCACCGCGATCGTGGGCGCGACCGTGATGATCCTGACCGTCCGCCGGTTCCTGCCGCACACCGCGGCGACGGCGGAGCAGCGATCGAACGGCCGGGTCCGCGACGCCTGGCGCGAGCCGCGCACCCTGCTGATCGGCGTGATCATGCTGGGCTTCGGCTTCACCGAGGGCGCGGCCAACGACTGGCTGGCGATCGGCCTGGTGGACGGCTACCACGCCGGCGAGACGACCGGCGCGATCGGCTTCGGCTTCTTCGTGGCGGCGATGACGCTGGCCCGGCTCTTCGGCGGCAACGCGATCGAGCGCTGGGGCCGGGTCAGGGTGCTGCGCGGCACGGCATTGTCGGCGCTGATCGGCCTGCTGCTGGTGGTCTCCGGCATCGGCGTGCCGCTGGTCCTGCTGGGCGCGCTGCTCTGGGGCGCGGGCGCATCGCTGGGCTTCCCCGTCGGCATGAGCGCGGCGGCCGACGACCCGCTGCGGGCGGCGATCCGGGTGTCGGTGGCGGGCTCGATCGGCTACGGCGCGTTCCTGGCGGGGCCGCCGCTGATCGGCTTGCTGGCCGAGCACTTCGGGGTGCTGCGCGCGCTGCTGGTGGTCGTGGCGGCCATCGGCCTGGGCCTGGCGGCCTCGGGCGCGGCCCGCCCCCTGCTGCTGGGCGAAACAAGGGAACCCGAGACCGCTCCCAAGGCCTGATCCATCAGCGGGTCAGTGGCCGTCGGTGAGGAAGTCGCCGATCAGGGACGCCAGCAGCTCCGGCTGCTCGATCACCATCGCGTGCGAGGTGTCCTCGAGCTGCAGGTAGCGCATCCGCGGGTTGGCCTTGGCTGCCGCCGCGGCCTGGTTCACCAGGTAGTGCCGGTGCGCCGCGTACAGCTCCGCGAACGGCTCCTGTTCCGGCAGGTCGCGGGTGGCCAGCACCGCCAGCGTGGGTGCCGGCGTCGCGGCGTACACCGGGCCCAGCTCGAGGTCGTTCATCAGCGTCCGCAGCTCGCCGGCCGTGGCGGCGGACGGCCGCATGGTCGTCTCGCCGTCCTTGTGCACCAGGTTGCGCCGGAAGCCCTCGATCCACACCTTCTCGTTGGCTCCCATGTCCCGGGCCGCCATCTGCTGCCGTTCCACCAGGTCGGGCAGTTCCTCCGCGGGGATCGTCCGGCCCATCCCGGCGTGCATCGTGTCGAAGACGGTCGCGAGCCGCGCCAGCTCGCCCGCCGCCTTCTCCTCGTCGAGGCCGGGCAGTTGCCCGGGGCGGGTCGGCGGCGGGTTGCCGTCCAGGCTGATCACGCCGGGCGTCTCCGGGTGCCGCTGGCCCCACAGCACGGCGAGCATCCCGCCGAGCGAGTGCCCCGCCACTGCGGGCCGGTCCAGCTCGAGCTGGACGGTCACCGCGGCGAGGTCGCCGAGCGCCGCGTCCCAGGACCACGGGCCGTCCCCGGAGCGCCCGTGCCCGCGCAGGTCCAGGGTGATGACCCGGTGCCGGGGTCGCAGCGCCCGGGCCAGCGTGGTCAGCGTGGCGAGGTTGCCGCCGGCGCCGTGCAGCAACAGCAGCGGCGGCTGCTCCCCACCGAAGTCGCGGACGGCGATCGGCAGCGCACCGGCGTCGACCAGTCGGTCGTTGATCACAACATCTCTCCCAGCAGTCAGTGATAAGTCTTCAGTCCGGTCAAGGGTGGCGGCGGGGTGGTTGGACGGGTGGTCGTCAGGGCCGGCCGCGGCCCGGCCCCGCTAGGGCGCTCATGAGGCGCTGCCCCGGAGGCGGTCGCGGACGGCCGCCGACGGGACCCCGCCGTCCGGATGCCGGGGGAGTCGCCCCCGGCGAACCAGGTCGTGCACGCCTTGTCGGGTGATGCCGAGCATGGCGCCGGCCGTGGCGTACGAGATCGACTCCGCGGCGGGATGCCCGACCCGCCGCGCGACCACCCCGCCCAGCGGGGTGCGCCACCAGTCGACCGGCGGGTCGAACGCCCGGTCGTCCGGGTACAGCGTGGCGATCAGCCGGATGGCGGCGCGCGCGGCGGCGGTGTCGTCGCCGTCGTGCATCTGCTCGGCCCACTGCCCGGCGCGGAGCCGGACCAGCCGGCGCAGCGCGTCCACCGCGTCATCGCCCTCCAGCAGGACCTCCAGCGGGTCCAGCAGGCGGATGTCGAGCAGCCGGACGATCTGCTCGACCAGCGCGGTCTTCGACGGCACAAGGCCATGCTCGCGCCACTTGACGCCGAGTGTCAAGTCGCTAGGGTCGGGTGGTGGACAAGCGCGCGCTCACCGAGCCGCATCCCAGCCGGCTCGCTCCCGCTCATCCCCGCCGCGCCGAGATCCTCGCCGCCCACGCCGCCGCGCTCGCCGAGGGTCAGGCCGGGTATCTCGATCCGGAGACCGGGCTGTTCGTGCTGACCGCGGGCTTCCTCGCCGGACGCGGCACCTGCTGCACCCGAGGCTGCCGGCACTGCCCATACGTCGGCAGCACCTGAGCCCACCCGCCGGCGGAAGCCCGTGCCCATTCGTTACTTGAGCCGGCAGCCCCAGGCACAGTACGGTGTGCCCCGAATTAGTCGGGAGGACACTCGTGCGTTCGCGTCTCATCGCCCTTGGCGCCGCATCCGCGCTGCTCGCCATGGCGGGCTGCACGGAGCAGAAGGCCGAGGCCGACGCCCTGCCTCCCGTGCGGGTCGTGCAGTTGCCCGCCGCCTCGGCCGGCGGCGCCTGCATCCTCTGGGACTATGCGTTCATCGAGCAGAAGATCGGCTTCGCCTTCACGATCGCCGCCTCCGACCAGATCGATGACACCTCCACCTGCGTGGTGCAGACCGAGACCGCCGACTGGCCGGATCTCGCCCTCTCGGTGGTGGAGAGCACCAAGGCCGATGCCGCCTTGTTCACCAAGGAGCTCATGCCCAAGAAGGCCACCAAGGTCAAGGGCCTCGGCAAGGCGGGCTACCGGCTGGTGACCAAGGCCGCCGGCAAGCACGGCCCGACCGTGGAGATCGGCTGGCTCAGTGAGGCCGAGCAGTTGCAGACGCTGCGTTTCACATTTCCGAAAGATGCGAAAAGCGACGCTGTCGACGATCTCTCGTCCAGGCTGCTCGACCTCGCGAAGGCGATGGACACCACCGGCGGGTGACCATCGACCCCCCTGCCTCAGCGGGCGTCGACGAACACCCGGGAGGCCACCTCGCGCGGCAGCCGGATCTTGTCGCCGGAGCGGTCGATCGTCACGCCGTCGCGCTCCTGCGCCACGGTCACGGTCGCGCCCGGGTCGATGCCGGCCGCGTGCAGCTGGCGCAGCACACCCGCGTTGGTCTGCACGCTCTCGCAGATCCGCCGCACCACGACGCTGCCGCTCAGCCCCGGGAACGCCAGGTTGCGCTCGCCCGCGTTGATCACCGTCGAGCTGGCGCCCTGCAGCCCGTCGGACGGCAGCCCGAGCACCTCGAGGCCGGGGATCGGGTTGCCGTACGGCGAGCGGGTCGGCTTGTTGAGCAGCTCATAGACCTTGCGCTCGACCGAGTCGCTCATCACGTGCTCCCACCGGCAGGCCTCCTCGTGCGCCTCCTCGTAGGGCATGCCGATGACGTTGACCAGCAGCAGCTCGGCGAGCCGGTGCTTGCGCATGACCGCAACGGCGGCCACCCGGCCCTCCTCGGTGAGCAGCAGGTGCCGGTCGTTTTCGACGGTCAGCAGGCCGTCGCGTTCCATCCGGGCGACGGTCTGGCTGACGGTCGGTCCGCTCTGATGCAAGCGTTCGGCGATGCGGGCGCGGAGCGGCGGAACGCCCTCCTCCTCCAGCTCGAGGATGGTGCGTAGGTACATCTCCGTGGTGTCCACGAGATCATTCAAGATGCGGCCCTCCCAGCAGCGATATTACCTCGCAGCCGGGGCTGACTTCGTGCGACGAGGTGGGTCAGGTGACCCTACCGGACCCGGGGATCCGCTGCCTGAGTGCAGCGTCGGCGCACCGCCGATTGTTCCCGCCGGCGTGGCAGCATGTTGCCCATGGCGGAGTCGACGGCAGTGGTTTGGGACGAGGCGCTGCTCGCGTATGACATGGGTGATCACCCGTTGAATCCGGTGCGGGTGGAGCTCACCATGGCGCTCGCCCGCGAGCTGGGGGTGCTCGACCGCCCCGGGGTGCGGCTGATCGTGCCGAAGCCGGCCGACGACGCGGCGCTGACCCGCGTGCACCGGGCCGACTATCTGGCGGCGGTGCGGCAGGCCCCGCACGACCCGTTCTTCCGCGGCTGGGGGCTCAACACCCCGGACAACCCGGTCTTCGACGACATGCACGAGGCCAGCGCCCGGATCTGCGGCGCCACCCTCGCCGCGGCCGAGGCCGTCTGGAGCGGCGCGGCGACCAGGGCGGTGAACGTCTCCGGCGGGCTGCACCACGCGATGGCGGCGCGCGCGTCCGGCTTCTGCGTCTACAACGACCCGGCGGTCGCCATCGCGCGGCTGCTCGATCTGGGTGCGGAGCGCGTCGCGTACGTCGATATCGACGTGCACCACGGCGACGGGGTGCAGGCGGCCTTCTACGACGATCCCCGGGTGCTCACCGTGAGCCTGCATGAGACGCCGCTGGCGCTGTTCCCCGGCACCGGCTTCCCCGACGAGTCGGGCGGCCCGGGAGCCGAGGGCATGTCGGTCAACGTGGCGCTGCCGCCGGGCACCGAGGACGCGGGCTGGCTGCGCGCGTTCCAGGCGGTCGTGCCGTCGGTGTTGCGGGCGTTCGCGCCGCAGATCCTCGTCACCCAGTGCGGTGCCGACGCTCATCGCCTCGACCCGCTCGCCGACCTGCGGTTGTCGGTCGACGGCCAGCGCGCCGCGTACATCGCGCTCCGCGGCCTGGCCGACGAGCTCTGCGACGGCCGCTGGGTGGCGACCGGCGGCGGCGGATACGCGCTGGTCGAGGTCGTGCCGCGGGCCTGGACGCACCTGCTCGCGGTGGCCACCGGCGCGGCGCTGGACCCCGGCACGGCCACCCCGCCGGCCTGGCGCAGGCTCGCCGCGGCACGCCGGCCCGGCTGCGAGGTGCCGGCCACCCTGACCGACGGCACGCCGCCGGCGGTCGAGCGCTGGGAGCCGGGCACCACGCCCGATCCGGTCGACAAGGCCATCATGGCGACCCGGATGGCGGTCTTCCCCCTGCACGGCCTGGACCCGCACGACAGCCGGGACTGAGAGGTAATGCCGTGACCAGAGAGGCCGACGTCCTGCTGTCCGACGGCAGCGCGGTGCACCTGCGCCCGATCCACCCCGAGGACGCGCCGGCCATCGTGGAGCTGCACTCCCGGATGAGCGAGCGCACCCGCTATCTGCGCTACTTCTCGCCCTACCCGCGCATCCCGGAACGGGATCTCGCCCGCTTCGTCAACGTCGACCACCACGACCGCGAGGCCTTCGTCATCGTCAGCGGCCCGCGGATCATGGCGGTCGGCCGCTACGAGCGGCTCGGCCCGGAGTCCGAGGAGGCCGAGGTCGCCTTCGTGGTCGAGGACGCGCACCAGGGCCGGGGGATCGGCTCGGTGCTGCTCGAACACCTCGCCGACGCGGCCCGGGAGAACGGCATCACCCGTTTCGTCGCCGAGGTGCTGCCGCAGAACGGCGGCATGCTGCGGGTCTTCAGCGACTTCGGCTATCAGGTCCAGCGCAAGTATGCCGACGGTGTCGTGCACCTGGGCTTCCCGATCGCCACCACCGAGAAGTCCCGCGAGGTGCAGGAAAGCCGCGAGCAGCGCACCGAGTCGCGCTCCATCGCGCGGCTGCTGCATCCGCGCGCCGTTGCGGTGTACGGCGCCAGCGCCAGTGGCCAGGGCGTCGGCGCGGCGATCCTGGGCCACCTGCGCGACGGCGGTTACACCGGGACGATCGTGCCCGTGCACCGCAGCGCGGAACGGGTGGCGGGGCTGCCCGCGTACCGGTCGGCGGTGGACGCCCGCGCTGAGGTTGATCTGGCGCTGATCGCCGTACCGCCGGAGGGGGTCGCGGACGCCGTGGCCGACGCGGCCGCGGCCGGCGCGGGTGGTCTCGTGGTCGTCTCCGCCGGCTTCGCCGAGGCGGGTGCGGCGGGCGCGCTCGCGCAGCGCGCGCTGATCGACGCGGCCCACGCGGCGGGCCTGCGCGTGGTCGGCCCGAACTGTCTGGGGATCGCCAACACCGACCCCACGGTACGGCTCAACGCCACGCTCGCGCCGCGACTGCCGGCCGCCGGGCGGGTGGGCTTCTTCAGCCAGTCCGGTGCGCTCGGGGTGGCGCTGCTGGCCGAGGCGGAACGGCGAGGGCTCGGGCTGTCCAGCTTCGTGTCGGCCGGGAACCGCGCCGACGTCTCGGGCAACGACCTGCTGCAGTACTGGCAGGACGATCCCGGCACCGACGCGGTCCTGCTCTACCTGGAGACGTTCGGCAACCCCCGCAAGTTCGCCCGGCTGGCCCGGCGGATGAGCCGGGTCAAGCCCGTCGTCGCGGTGGCCTCCGCGACGCGGCCGGCCGGGCTCGCCGGCGACCTGCCCGGCCCGGACACCCGCGCGGTCACCGCGCTGTTCGCCCGCTCGGGCGTGATCCGGGTGGACACCGTCGCCGAGTTGTTCGACGTCGGCCTGCTGCTCGCCCACCAGCCGCTGCCGGCCGGGCGCCGGATCGCGATCGTGGGCAACTCGTCGGCGCTGTCCGGCCTGGCGGTGGCCGCCTGCCGGGCCAACGGCCTGACGGTCGCCGAGGGCTACCCCTCCGACATCAGCCCGCAGGCGGGCGCGCACGAGTTCGCCGACGCGCTGGCCGACGCCGCCGTCGACGACCGGGCGGATGCCCTGGTGGTGGTCTTCGCGCCGCCGCTGCCCGGCCAGCTCCCGGACGAGGACGCCGACTTCACGTCGGCGCTCGGCAGCGTGGCGCTGGCCGGCGAGAAGCCGACCGTGGCGACGTTCCTGCTGGGCACGATGCCGCCCCGGGTCCCGGCCTATCCGTCGGTGGAGGAGGCCGTCCGGGCCCTGGGCCGCGTCGCCGGATATGCCGATTGGCTGCGCCAGCCGGCCGGTGTCCTGCCCACGCTGTCCGGAGTGGACCCGTCCGCCGCCGAGGTCGAGCGCGCGCCGGCCGACCTGCTCGCCGCGTACGGCATCACCGTCGAGCCGTCCAGCTCCGCTACCTCCGTCGAGGAGGCGCTGGCCGCCGCCGAAACGCTCGGTTACCCGGTGGCGCTGAAGGCGGCCGGCGGCGCGCTCCGGCACCGTATCGACCTGGGCGCGGTCCGGCTGGCCCTGGCCGACGCGGAGGATCTGCGCGCGGCCTACCGCGAGCTGGAGTCGGCGTTCGGCCCGCGGGTGCTGGTGCAGTCCATGGTGCCGCCCGGGGTGGCGTGCACGATCGAGGTGGTCGAGGACCCGGCGTTCGGCCCGGTGGTCGGCTTCGGACTCGGCGGGGTGGCGAGCGAACTGCTGGGCGACCTGGCCTGGCGGGCGGCGCCGCTGACCGACCGGGCCGCTGCCGCGCTGGTCGATGAGCCACGGGCGGCGCCGCTGCTGCACGGCTACCGCGGCTCGGCGCCGGTCGATCGGGACGGGCTGATCGACCTGCTGCTCCGGGTGGGCCGGCTGGCGGACGAGCACCCGCGGGCCCGCGCCCTGTCGCTGAACCCGGTGCTGGCCCGCCCGGACGGCATCACGGTGCTGCACGCGTCGGTGGAGATCGGCGAGGCCGGCATCCGCCCGGACACCGGCCCCCGCCGCCTGCACAGCGCCTAGGCGCCGCCGCTGCTCAGCTGAGCAGCGGCGGCGCCATTGGTGACGTCAGCTGGCGTAGGCCTCCAGGCGCGATGCCCGCTGCGGGTCCCGCAGCTTGGACATGGTGACCTTCTCGATCTGGCGGATCCGCTCGCGGCTCAGGCCGAACTCGCGGCCGACCTCGTCGAGGGTGCGCTGGCGGCCGTCGTCCAGGCCGAAGCGCAGCCGGATCACCGCCGACTCCCGCTCGGAGAGGGTGGCGAGCACGATCTCGACCTCGCCGCGCAGTTCGCTGCGGCCCACGCTGTCGCCGGGCTCGCCGCGCGGGTCGACCGCCGCGACGAAGTCGCCCAGTGCGCTCTCGCCGTCCTCGCCGACGGCCTGGTCCAGGCTGACCGGCTCCCGGTCGTACGAGATGAGCTCGATGACCTGGAACTCCGGCACGCCCATGGCCTTGGCGATCTCGGCGACGGCGGGCTCGCGGCCCAGCGTGCTGGCGAGGTCGCGGCGGGCCCGGACCATGCGGTTGACCTGCTCGACCATGTGCACCGGGATGCGGATGGTGCGGGCCTGGTCGGCCATGGCGCGGGTGATGGCCTGGCGGATCCACCAGGTGGCGTAGGTGGAGAACTTGTAGCCCTTGGTGTAGTCGAACTTTTCGACTGCGCGGATCAGGCCGAGGTTGCCTTCCTGGATCAGGTCCAGGAACGCCATGCCGCGACCGGTGTAGCGCTTCGCGATGCTGACCACGAGCCGCAGGTTCGCCTCGAGCAGGTGGTTCTTGGCGGCACGGCCCTCGCCGATGATGATGTGCAGGAGCGGCGCCAGGTCGTCGCCCGCCGCGGGGAGCTTCTCCTCCGCGTAGAGGCCGGCCTCGATCCGCTTGGAGAGAGTCACCTCCTCGACCGCGGTGAGCAGGCGCGTGCGGCCGATGCCGTTCAGGTACGCCCGGACGAGGTCGGCGGAGACGCCGCGCTCGTCGGTCGCGTCCAAGTCCGCCAAGGGCTCGACACCGTCAGTCATGATGTTCTCAGCAGCAACCGCCGCCGTGGACTCCGTCGCCTTCATCTGCAGGACCACCTTTCAGTCCCCTCCCCGCGTTCACCGAGTCGTGCATTCCCAGCCGCATTCGTGCCGGTGATCACTAGCTTGGCGGCAGGCGCGTTAAGCGGAGGTGAGGCAAGCGTCCAGGTGGCATGAATCGGGGAGAACCCTGAGGTCGCCAACCCGACAGCATGCCCGGATTGGTGGGACATTTACGGAGAGTGACGCAATTTCGAATGTCCCGTAGGCGGTCGAATTAGTCGCGCGGGCGGTCGATAATCGGCGGCAGGGTCCGCAACGAGGAGGGAAAGTTCGTGGTCTTCAAGCGCATGATGCAGGCGATGGGTGTCGGGGGCCCGTCCGTGGAAACGGTGCTCGCCAACCCCAATTGCCGTCCCGGTGGCTTTCTGGAGGGACAGGTGCACGTCATGGGCGGCGACCACGCCGTCGACATCGAGTACGTCGCTGTCGGGCTGATGACCCGGGTCGAGGTGGAGAGCGGCGACAGCGAGTACAACACCGACCAGGAGTTCCACCGGCAGCGGCTGACCGGCTCGTTCAAGCTGGACGCCGGGGCCCGCCACGACATCCCGTTCCGCTTCGACGTGCCGTGGGAGACGCCGATCACCGAGGTGTACGGCCAGCACCTGCACGGCATGACGATGGGCCTGCGTACCGAGCTCGAAGTGGCCCGGGCGGTCGACAAGGGCGACCTGGACGCGGTGGCTGTGCACCCGCTGCCGGCCCAGGAACGGATCCTGGACGCCTTCCTGCGGCTCGGCTTCCGCTTCAGCCGCGCCGACGTGGAACGCGGCCGGGTCTACGGCGTGCAGCAGACGCTGCCGTTCTACCAGGAGATCGAGTTCTACCCGCCGGCCCAGTACGCGAGCGGCATCACCCAGCTTGAGGTCACCTTCGTCCCGACCCCGCACAACCTGCAGGTGGTGCTGGAGGTCGACAAGCGCGGCGGGCTGTTCACCGAGGGCCACGACGCGTTCGGCCGCTTCGACGTCGACTATCACTCGGTCGACCAGGTCGACTGGGCCGCCCAGCTCAACGGCTGGTTGCAGCAGTCCGCCCAGCGCCGCGGCTTCTTCTAGACCGCCGGCTTCTTAAAGCTCCAGCCAGACGGTTCTCGGGCCCATGTTGACGCTCTCCACGAGCATGTGGGCCCGGAACCGGCCGGTCTGCACCGGCGCGCCCCGCTCACGCAGCTCCGCGACGAACGCGGTGACCAGCGGCTCGGCCACCTCGGCCGGGGCGGCGGCGGACCAGGTCGGCCGGCGACCCTTGCGGGCGTCGCCGTAGAGGGTGAACTGGCTGACCACCAGCAGCGGGGCGCCGGTGTCGGCGGCCGACGCCTCGCCGTCGAGGATGCGCAGCTCGTGCACCTTGCGGGCCAGGTTGGCGGCGATCGCCGCGGTGTCGTCGTGGGTGACGCCGAGCAGGACCAGCAGTCCATCGGAGATCTTGCCGACGACCTCGTCGGCCACCGTGACGCTGGCCCGGCTGACGGTCTGGATCAACGCGCGCATGCCCGGATCCGCTCCGCCGCCGTGCCGATCAGCCCGATCTCGGCCGGGGTCAGCGTGTCGAGCTGCCGGCCCCGGTGCCGCACCACGTCGTCCAGCAGCCGGGCCGGGGCGCCGGGCGCCACCCGCAGGAACGCCGCCAGCAGCCCATCGGCGGCGGCGGACCACTCGTGCTCGTGGTCGACGGCGACCTGGGCCAGGATCAGCGCGGTCAGCCCGGTGTCCAGATCGGGTTCGCCGGGCCGCACGTTGCACCAGTCGATCACCACCGGGCCCCGGGCGGTCATCAGCACGTTCTCCGGGTGCAGGTCCAGGTGCACGAGGGCGGATCCGGCCGGGGCGCCGGGCCACGGCGGCAGGTCGTGCAGCCGGCTGAGCAGGTCGGCGAGGTGGGCGGCGGCTTCCTCCAGCCCCAGCTCGGCGGCGAAGAGGGCCTGGGCCATCGTCGGGCCGTCGAGGCGTTCCAGCACCATGTCGCGGCCGGTGGCCTCGTGCACGGCCGGGACCGGGTAGCCGAGACCGGCGAGATACCGCATGGCGTCCGCCTCGCCGGTGACGTCGACGTCCCGCCGGTAGCGGCGCAGGACACGCCGGTCGTCCAGCGCGTAGACATCGGCCTCCCGGCCGGCAGCGAGCAATGGTCCGGTCACCGGCCGAAGATATCCGGTCGCGGGGTCAGTAGGTGCCGGCGGCCACCGGGCTCGCCACCCGGGCCGGCTCGCCGCGGTGGCGGGCGGCCAGGTCGTCCAGGATCGCCTCGGTCGCCGTCGCGCCGAACCGGGTCGCGCCGGCGGCGGCCAGCTCGAGCAGGGTGTCCAGGGTGCGTACCCCGCCGGCGGCCTTGACGCTGACCTCCCGGGACACCGCCGCCCGCATGAGCCGGATGTCGGCCGGGGTCGCGCCGCCCGGCGCGAACCCGGTGCTCGTCTTGACGAACCGCGCGCCCGCCCGCTCGGCGAGCCGGCAGCCGGTGACCTTCTGCTCGTCGGTCAGGTACGCGTTCTCCAGGATGACCTTCACGCAGCGTCCGTGCGCCGCCGCCACGACCTCGGCGATGTCGTCGTGCACGTAGCCCAGGTCGCCGCCGCGCAGCCGCCCGATGGCGAGCACCATGTCGATCTCGTTGGCGCCGGCCGCCACCAGCGCCCGGGTCTCGGCGACCTTGAGCGCCGTCGTGGTGCTGCCGTGCGGGAAGCCGACCACGGTGCCGACCAGCACGCCGGTCCCGGCCAGGGCCGCGGCGGCGAGCGCCACGTCGCCGGGACGGACGCAGACCGAGGCGGTGCGGCGCTCGGCGGCCACCGCGCAGCCCAGCCGGACCTCCTCGGCGGTCAACTCGGGCCGCAGCAGGGAGTGGTCGATCATCGAGGCGACCTGCTCGACGGAGGGCATCACGGGGCTTCTCCTTCTCGGGGCGGCTGCACGTCGAAGGTGACGCGCAGCGAGTAGCGGGAGCCGACATACCGGCTCACGCTGTATTCCAGGGGCGCGGCGTGCTGGTCGACGATCACGCGGCTCTCCACCAGCAGCGGCTCGGCGTCGCTGACCTGCAGGCGCGGGCCGTCCGGGCCGGCGGGCTGGGCGGTCAGCGTCGATGAGCCGAGCGTGGGACGCTGCCCACGCTCGTGCAGGGCGCGGTGCAGCGAACCGGCCTCCAGGTCGGCGTCCAGCAGGGTGCTCAGGTGCGGCGGGAAGCAGGCGTATTCGACCGCCAGTGGGACGTCGTCTGCCAGCCGTACCCGGACGATCGAGACCAGGGTGGGAGCCGCGGCCGTGAGCTGCAGCGCGGCCGCCTCCTCGGCGGTCGCCGCCCGGACCTCGGCCTCGACCAGCCGGGACGACGGGCTGCGGCCCCAGCTGCGGACCTGGTCGTGAAAGCTCATCAGGGTGCCGGCGGCGCGCGGCGTCGGCCGCTGCCGGACGAACGTGCCGCGGCCCTGGATCCGCTCGATCAGCCCGTCGGCCTCGAGCGCGTTGAGGGCGGCCCGCACGGTCATCCGCGCGACGCCGAACTCCTCGGCGAGGGCGGTCTCGGCGGGCACGACATCACCGGGCCGGGCGGAGGCGAACCGGGCCCGCAACGCCCGCTCGATCCGCACATACAGCGGCGGGTTCGCCACATATCCTCCAGGTCATCTAGACAACCTGGACGTTAGCATGCGGCGCGACGGCCGACAACCGATCGCCTAGGGTCGGTGGGGGCAAGCTTTCCGCACGGCTCAGAACAGGATGAGGTCATGTCCGTCGCTCTCCCGATCGCCCCGGAAGCCAACGATCTCCTCAACCAGGATCCCCTGGCGTTGACCCTCGGCATGGTGCTTGACCAGCAGATTCCGCTGGAGAAGGCGTTCAGCTCGCCGTACGTGCTCGCGCAGCGGCTCGGCCACGCCCCGACCGTCGAGGAGCTTGCCGGCTTCGATCCCGAGCAACTCATCGCCATCTTCGCCACGCCGCCCGCCCTGCACCGGTTTCCGAAGGCCATGGCCGGCCGGGTGCAGGAGGTCTGCCGGGTCCTCGCCGGGACCTACGACGGGGATGCCGCCGGCCTGTGGCGCGACGCCGCCGACGGCACCGAGCTGGTCAAGCGGATCGCCGCCCTGCCCGGCTTCGGCAAGCAGAAGTCGCAGATCTTCGCCGCCCTGTTGGGCAAGCAGTACGGCGTGCGGCCGCCCGGCTGGCGTGAGGCCGCCGGCGCCTACGGCGAGGAGGGCTCGCACCGCTCGGTTGCCGACATCGTCGACGCCGATTCGCTGGGCAAGGTGCGCGCCTTCAAGAAGGAGATGAAGGCTGCCGCGAAGGGCTGACCAGCAGCTCGTGCAGCTCCGCCGGGGGCAGCGGCCGGGCGAACAGATAGCCCTGGCCGATGCCGCAGCCCAGCAGCTGCAGCTCCGCCGCCTGCTCGGCCGTCTCGATGCCCTCGGCGACCGTGGTCAGGTGCAGCACCTGGCTCAGCCGCAGGATCGCCTCGGTGATGCCTGAGCCCTCCGGGGTGCCGTTCAGCTCGGCCACGAAGCTGCGGTCGATCTTCAGGATGTCGACCGGCAGCCGGGTCAGGTAGTGCAGCGACGAATAGCCCGTGCCGAAGTCGTCGATCGCCACGTGGATGCCGTGGTCGCGGAACGCGCGCAGCTTGGCGATGCCCGCGCTCTCGTCCACCAGCGCCGATTCGGTGACCTCCAGGACCAGTCGCTCCGGCGCCAGCCCGGTGCGCGCCAGCACGTCGAGCACGTCCGCCACCAGCGTCTGTTCCTGCAGCTGCCGGGGTGAGAGGTTCACGCTGACGTAGCAGCCGTTCCACTCGGCGCCCTGCCGGCAGGCCGTCTCCAGCACGAACAGGCCGATTTCGGTGATCGTGCCGCTGCGCTCGGCGATCGGGATGAACTGGGCCGGTGACACCACGCCCAGCCGCGGGTGGTGCCAGCGGACCAGGGCCTCGGCGCCGACCATCCGGGAATCCGTCAGGTCGACCAGCGGCTGGTAGAGCACGTGCAGCTCGCCGCGTTCCAGCGCGCCGGCGAGGTCCTCGCCGAGCAGGGCGTCGGCGGCCCGGCGGTCGGACATCGACGGGTCGTGCAGCTGGACGCTGTGCGTGCCGAGGTGCTTGGCCTGGTACATGGCGATGTCGGCGCGGCGTAGCAGCTCCTTGGGGGTGTCGCCGGGCCGGCTGGTCGCCACCCCGATGCTGGCCCGGACCGGCAGCACCTCCTCGCCGACGTGGACCGGCGTCGCGGCCGCCACGGCCAGGATGCGCTGCGCCGCCGCGACCGCCTGATCCGCGTCCGGTACGCCGGTGACCAGCACCACGAACTCGTCGCCGCCGATCCGGGCGGCCAGGTCGCCGGCGCGCACCCCGGCCAGCAGGATCTGCGCGAACTCGGTCAGCACGGCGTCGCCGGCGGCGTGCCCGTGCACGTCGTTGACCAGCTTGAAGTCGTCCAGGTCGATGAGCAGCAGGGCGACGTCGGCGTGCGCGCCGACCGCCTCGGCGAGCCGGGCGTCCAGGCCGGCCCGGTTGGCCAGGCCGGTCAGCGGGTCGTGCAGGGCCATCTGCTTCAGTTCGAGCTCGCGTTCGCGCAGCCGGGTCTCGACCTTCTGCCGGCGCTGGATGTCACCGCGCAGCGCGGCCGTGGCGGTGTCGACCTTGCCCATCGCGCGGTTGCGGGCGCCGGTGAGCAGGGCGACCAGCGCGGTCAGCAGCAGCGCGATCGTCATCGCCACCACGAACGTGGTCGTCACGATGCCGCGGTCGGTCTCGCGCAGCAACAGCTCGGTGGGGTGCACCCTGAGCTCCCAGGTGCGCCGCCCGGCGGTGGCGGTGGCGACCCGGTTCAGGACGGGGGAGTAGCCGGCCGCGGGGCGCCCGGAGGTGGCAATCGTCCGCGCGACGGCGTCGCCGGGGTCGTCCAGCTCGACGGTCACCGCGCCGTGCGCCTGCGTGCGCAGCGTCTCGGCGAGCAGCTCCTGGCCGTGCACGCCCATCATCAGCCAGCCGCGGAAGGTGCCGCCGATGCGGTAGACCGGCACCGCGAACACGAACGAGAGCTGCTGCGCGGCCGCCGGCAGCTCCTTGTCCTTCGGCAGCACGTACGCCCGGCTGACCGCCAGGCCGCCGGCGGAATAGGCCTCGCGCAGGGTGTCGGCGGCCTCGCGGTCGGCGGAGAGGTCCGTGCCGGCCACCACGGGCTCCCCGTTGAAGGAGCGGGTGAACACCGCGAACGCGTGCTCCTCGCCGGTCGCGGCCGCCGGCCGCAGCGTCAGGCCCGGTGCGCCGCGGCTGCGCCAGTACGACTGCAGCGCGTCGATGCCGGACTCGGGGGCCGTGACCACGTACCGCAGCGAGGTCGCGCCGGGCAGGTGCCGGTTGCTGATCTTGTTGGTGATCCACGTGAAGTCGCCGGCCGCCAGGTCGGTCTGTGCCCCGAGCGCGATGGAGACGTCTTCGAGCGTTTCGCCGTACCGTTGAATCTGGGTGGTGATCGCCCGGGTGAGGTCGCTGGTGTAGCGGTCCATGAGCTGCGCCGCGTAGCGTTGCTCGGCGCTGCGCGCGTTGCGCGTGGCAAACCACGACGTCGCGCAGCCCAGCAGGGCGACAACGACGACGAGAGCGACGCCCGACCAGCGCCGCCGGTTGAGTCCGTAGGACGGCCACCGCACATCTGCCTGATCGGCCGCCGGGGGAGTATCTGAAGGGTTCAGCGCGGTGCGAGCTGCGTCGATTGTGGCTAGCCGGCGGGTCGCGGTGCGAGGATGGGTCGACGATCGGAGTTTCAAGGTGAAGAAGCAGCCGGTGTTGATCACCAACGCCGCTCGCAGCCAGAGCGATCAGCTCCGTTCCCGCAAGATCCGCTACGTAACCATGATGAGCGCCCGCGCCGCGTGCCTGATCATCGGTGCGGTGCTGGTCAGCGTCCGCCCGCCGCTGCTCCCGCTCTGGCTCATCCTCTGCGCGGCCGGCATGATCCTGCTGCCCTGGGCCGCGGTGCTGATCGCCAACGACCGCCCGCCGAAGAGCCGGGCAAATCCGGCCGCGACCCCGGCGGTCCACCAGCAGCGGGTCCTCGAACCGGAGGCGGCCGAGGTCATCAAGCAGCGCACCATCGACGTCGAGCCCTGAGCCTCGGCGTCAGCGCTGCGGCCGGGCGCCGATCGTCTGCACGGCCGCCGCGCCGAGTGCGGCGCCGGCCGCGAGCGCGGCCGCCGGGTCCGCGCCGGAACACCAGGCGGTGAGCAGGCCGGCCGCGAAGGCGTCACCCGCACCGGTCGGATCAAGCGACGGTACGGGCACACCCGCGATCGACCGCAACACCCCGTCCCGGGATGCCCAGACGGCACCGTCGGCGCCGCCTTTGACGACCACGTTGCCGGCAACCGTGGTCAGCACGGCCGCCTGCGCCTCCGGCGTGCCCGCGCCCGCCAGCACGGCTGCCTCGTCGGCGTTGCACAGCAGCAGGTCGGTGCCGGACAGCAGGTCGAGGAAGGCGCGGGCGCCGAGCTGCCGAAGCGGCGCCGCGGACGCCGCGTCGACGCTGGTCGTCAGGCCGCGCTCCCGGGCCGCCGCCAGCGCCGCCAGGCCGCCGGGCCGCGACCCCGCGTGCAGCAGCGGATAGCCGGAGAGGTGCAGGTGGGTGGCATCCTGCGCGGCCTTGACGGCGGCGGCCACGTCGGCCGGGTCCAGCAGCAGCGCCGCGCCGCGGTCGGTGATCATCGTGCGCTCGCCGGCGGAGCTGAGCACGACCACGCTGCCGGTCGGCACCCCGGCGTGCGTGCGCACCGCGCAGCGCACTCCGGCGGCGGCCAGCTCGGCGATCCGTTCCCGGCCGGCGTGGTCGTCGCCGACCGCCGCGACCAGGATCACCCCGGCCCCGGCGTGGGCGAGCCAGGCGGCCGTGTTGGCCGCCTGCCCGCCCCCGCCGACCGAGATCCGGGCGTCGGTGTCGGAGCCCACGGCCAGCGGCCCGGCGTGCGCGACGAGCACGTCGGTCACCAGATCACCCACGACCAGGACAGTCATGCCGGCAGTGCGAAGCCGAGCGTGGCGGGCGCGGGGGTGGCGGCGGCCGCGATCTGCGCGGCCAAGGCCGCGTTGCGCAGGATGATTCGGACGTTGACGGCCAGGCTCCGGCCCTCGGTGCTGCTGTGGAAGTGCGCCAGCAGGAACGGGGTCACGGCCTTGCCGGTGACGCCGTCGCGGGCCAGCAGCTCCAGCCCCTCGGCCAGGGTGCGGTCGTGCAGGGCCGGGTCGAGCTGCTCGTCGGCCGGCAGCGGGTTGCCCAGCACCAGCGCGCCGGCGCCGACCGCCTGATCGGCGCGGGCGGCGATCACGTCGGCGACCTGCTTCGGCGAGTCCAGCCGCCAGTCGACGTCGAAGCCGCCGTCGGTGACGAAGAAGCCGGGGAAGCGGTGGGTGCCGTAGCCGGCGACGGAGACACCGAGCGTCTCCAGGCGCTCCAGGGTCGCGCCGACGTCGAGGATCGACTTGACCCCGGCGCAGACCACGACGATGGGCGTACGCGCCAGCGTGGTCAGGTCGTTGGACTCGTCGTAGGTGCTGTTCGCCTCGCGGTGCACGCCGCCGAGCCCGCCGGTGGCGAAGACGCCGATGCCGGCCGCCGCGGCGATCGCGCTGGTGGCGGCGACCGTGGTGGCGCCGTCCGCGCCGGTGGCGGCGGCGACGGCCAGGTCGCGGACCGAGAGCTTGGCCACGCCGTCGGTGCCGGCCAGGTGCTCGATCTGGTGGTCCTCGAGACCGACCACGAGCTCGCCGCCGAGCATCCCGATGGTGGCCGGGACGGCGCCGTTGTCGCGGACGGCCTGCTCGATCTCGCGGGCGACCCGCAGGTTGTCGGGCCGGGGCAGGCCGTGCGAGACGATCGTGCTCTCCAGCGCCACCACCGGGCGGCCGTCGCGGCGCGCCCGGGTCACGTGGTCGCCGTAGCGGATGGCATAGCGGCCCATCTGCCGCGTGGAATCGGTCACGATGGCAACGGTACGGTGCGCTGCTGATCCGTTGTCGTTGGACCGACCAGGCGTGAGGTGTCAGACTTGTGGGTTGGAGCTTCTTCCGCGGTGACCGGGGGGCACGCGGGCCTGGCAACAGCGTCGTTTCTCGGCGCTGTGCCGTTGAGCACACAGTCATGAGACTCATGAAGGGCAGATGCCGTGAGTACGCAGATCCTGGAGCGTCCGGAGACCAAGGACGCCGACACCGGTCCCGAGATGTTCCACTACGTGCGCAAAGAGAAGATCGCGGAGAGTGCCGTCATGGGCAGCTTCGTGGTGGCTCTCTGTGGGGAGAAATTCCCGGTCACCAAGTCACCGAAGCCGGGATCGCCGGTGTGCCCGCAGTGCAAGGAGATCTACGAGTCGATGAAGCTCTGACCTCCGGCGGTCCCTGGTGACCGGCAGTTACAGCCTGCTGGTCGCGGACCTGATCGGAGTGGCAGTCTTCGCGGCCTCCGGCGCCAGCGCCGCCGTCGCGAAGCGGCTGGACCTGTTCGGCGTGGGCTTCGTCGGCTTCGTGGCGGCGCTCGGCGGCGGCATCCTGCGCGATCTCGTGATCGGCGCGGTGCCGCCGCTCGCCTTCTCCGACTGGCGCTATGCCGTCACGGCCGTCTGCGCCTCCGTGGCGGTCTTCTACCTGCATCCGAAGTTCAACCGCCTGCGGCGTACCGTGCTGCTGCTGGACGCCGCCGGGCTGGGACTGTTCACCGTCGCCGGCACGCTCAAGGCGCTCGACGCCGGCGTGCCGGCCGTCGGCGCCTGCCTGGTGGGCATGCTCACCGGCATCGGCGGCGGGCTGGCCCGCGACCTGCTCACCGGGGAGATCCCGGTGGTGCTGCAGCGCGACATCTATGCGGTGGTCGCGCTGGGCGGCGCGGCGGCGGTGACCCTGCTGGGCCGGCTCGAGCTGGCCGGGCCGATTCCGCTGGCGGCCACCGCGGCCGCGATCACCGGGGTACGGCTGCTCGCGCTGTACCGGCGCTGGTCGGCACCTGTCGCGGTGCCGTGACCACGGCGGTGCGCGCCCGCCGCTATGCTGGGTTTCGCCTCTGCGGCCGGTTGCGCAGGGGCATTTTTAATGTGGTGTGAGTCGAGAGGATCGTCGCAGCTTGAGTCCGCCCCTGCCGAACCTGGAGACCTTCCCCCCGCTGCGGGCCTGGCAGCGCAAGGCGCTCGTGGAATATCTGCGCAGGCGCAGCCCCGACTTCATGGCGGTCGCGACGCCGGGCGCGGGCAAGACCACCTTCGCCCTGCGGATCGCGGCCGAGTTGCTCGCCGACGGCACCGTCGAGGCGGTCACGGTGGTCTGCCCGACCGAGCACCTGAAGACCCAGTGGGCGTCCGCGGCGGCCCGGGTGGGCATCCAGCTCGACCCGTCGTTCCGCAACGCGGACGTGCACTCGTCCCGTGACTTCCACGGTGCCGTGCTGACGTACGCGCAGGTCGGCATGGCGCCCGCGGTGCACCGGCGGCGCACCATGACCCGCTCGACGATGGTCATCCTGGACGAGATCCACCACGCCGGCGACTCCCGCACCTGGGGCGACGGGGTGAAATCGGCCTTCGAGGAGGCCGAGCGCCGGCTGATGCTCACCGGAACGCCGTTCCGCTCCGACGACAACCCGATCCCGTTCGTCACCTACGAGCGCGGCGAGAACGGCCTGCAACGCTCCCGCTCCGACTCGGTCTACGGCTATTCCGACGCGCTGCGCGAGGGCGTCGTGCGGCCGGTCATCTTCCTGGCGTACTCGGGCGAGACCCGATGGCGCACCAGCGCGGGTGACGAGCTGGCGGCCCGGCTGGGCGAGCCGATGACCAAGGACCTGGTGGCGCAGGCCTGGCGGACCGCGCTGGACCACCGCGGCGACTGGATGCCCCAGGTGCTGCGGGCGGCGGACGCGCGGCTGTCCAGGCTGCGCGAGCACGGCATGACCGACGCCGGCGGCCTGGTCATCGCGAGCGACCAGCAGACCGCCCGGGCGTACGCGAAGCTGCTGGGCGAGATCGCCGGCCAGCCGGCGGTCGTGGTCCTCTCCGACGACCAGGGCGCCTCGTCCCGGATCGCCTCGTTCGCGCTCTCCGAGGAACGCTGGATGGTCGCGGTCCGGATGGTGTCGGAGGGCGTCGACATCCCCCGCCTGGCCGTCGGCGTGTACGCGACCAGCGCCTCGACCCCGCTCTACTTCGCCCAGGCGATCGGCCGCTTCGTCCGCGCCCGCCGCACCGGCGAGACGGCGACGGTCTTCCTGCCGAGCGTGCCGCACCTGCTGGGCCTGGCCAGCGACATGGAAGCGGAACGCGACCACATCCTGGGCGCCCCGAAGGACCCGGACGGCCTGGACGACGCGCTGCTGGAACGAGCCCAGCGCGCGGAGGACGCCGAGGGCGACCTGGACAAGCGCTTCGAAGCCCTGTCGGCAACGGCCGAACTCGACCAGGTGATCTACGACGGCGCCTCGTTCGGCACCGGGGCGCTCACCGGCACACCCGAGGAGGAGGAATACCTGGGCCTTCCGGGCCTCCTGACGCCCGACCAGGTGTCCGTACTGCTCAGTCAGCGGCAGAGTAAGCAGCTCGCCGCGCAGAAGCGGCAGAAGGCCGCTGAGCCGGTCCCGGCCCAGCGCGAGCCGGTGGTGACCCTGAGCGCGGGCGAGCGCCGCAACAGCCTCCGCCGCCAGCTGAACACTCTGGTAGCGGCACACCACCACCGCACAAACCTGCCGCACGGCAAGATCCACGCGGAGCTCCGCCGGCTGTGCGGCGGCCCGCCGAGCGCTCAGGCGACCATCGAGCAGCTTGAGGAGCGGATCGCCACGATCCAGACCATGTAGCGACGGCCCGGCCCGCGAAACCTTGTGACGCGGTGGGTCATGTTCAGGAGTGACCTGACGCCATTGGCAGCACTCGTTGGAGTGGCTTCGCGGCGGACACCTACCGCGACCGGGCCGCCGCGGCGGGGATCCACCCGACATCGGGCGCCGAGCAGGCTTTCCGCATGACCGGCCTCGCTCAGCCGATCACGCCCCGGGCCGCGGCTGGATCTTGTGGTGGCGTGGTCCGCTCACACCACATCGCCCCCGGGGTGGCGACCCTGCGCGGAATTTGCTGCGGTCGCGCGCCGCCGTGCCCCACCATCGGCATCGGCGACTCGCCGGAACCACTTCCCGCCGGCTCCATCCCTTGCCCGTGCCGGTGGCAGCCCAGCTGATGGACCCCGATCCCGCCCACCGGGCACCGTCACCACATCCTGGGCATCCCGTCCCACACCCCGAACAACAACCTCGCATAACGCCCTATATCGCCGCCGGACTCCGCGACCTTGATGCACGCGGGTGCGGAGCAGGCCGCTGCGCACCAAGGTCCAACGTCCGCGGTCGCTGCGCACCAGGTTCAACGTCCGCGGTCGCTGCCGCACCGCCAGTAGCCCCAACGACCCCGACTTCACCGCGCACGCGCGGTTGGCCGCCATCCGCGCTGACCTGGTGGCGCGGGGTATGCCGCCCGCTGGCCACCCGGCGAGGTCCTTGATGCGCGCGGACGCTGACGGCGCCCGTCCGCTCCAAGATCGGCACCGGGTGGCCTCGCGCCGCGAGTCCGCTTGGATCCCCGCCACTCGGACGGAGGGTGCGGCCATGGCGAGCCGTGGGGAGACTTTGCGACGGTGGGTGCCACTCAACCGCGTACGGCAGCCGGCATTTGATCTTGATCTTCGGGCGGGATCGGGCGCATAGAAAGGGGCGCCCGTGGTGGGCGCCCCTTGATGCTTTTCGGGGGGTTAGTTGGAGTTAGACATCATGTCTGCGCCGCGCCAGGAAAACTCGGGGTCCGCCTTGTACTGGACCGTGATCTTCACCAGGTCCTCGGCATACCTGTTGGCGTGGTGTCCGCAGAACACCAGCTCGCTGCCACCAGCCAGGGTCAAACGGAGCTTTCCGGCTGCATTGCAGCGGTCGCACCGTTCATCGGCTGCTGTTCCGGCCACCGTTCCCGCCGGCGGCGTGAGAGTCGGGGTCATCGCCTTCCTCCTCTGGTCGTCACCGATGAACATGTTCCTCGGCTACTGCTCACCCATGGTGCAACACCCTTGGCCCTACCAGCCTTCCCACTCTGGCTCGGGGGGACCCAAGTCACATGTGGTCCGGCTAGTGTGCCGTGCACCAAGGGTGCCACGTCAACGATCACTTCTGCACAACGGTCCGATCACCTTCGAATGATGTACGGGTGGTGACCAAACAGGCACGGATCGTTGACTGGTCGGGGGTGATCCCGTCATGATCAAGCTGTCCGTGCCTGTAGAGATCGTCTTAGTCCAGGTAGTCCCGGAGGACCTGAGACCGGGACGGGTGTCGCAATTTCGACATCGTCTTCGACTCGATCTGGCGGATGCGCTCGCGGGTGACCCCGTAGACCTGGCCGATCTCGTCCAGGGTGCGCGGCTGACCGTCGGTCAGGCCGAACCGCAGCCGCACCACGCCCGCCTCGCGCTCGGACAGCGTCTGCAGGACCTGCTGCAGCTGGTCCTGCAGCAGCGAGAACGACACCGCGTCGACCGCGACGACCGCCTCGGAGTCCTCGATGAAGTCGCCGAGCTGGCTGTCGCCCTCGTCGCCGATGGTCTGGTCGAGCGAGATGGGCTCCCGGGCGTACTGCTGGATCTCCAGCACCTTCTCCGGGGTGATGTCCATCTCCTTGGCCAGTTCCTCCGGGGTGGGCTCGCGGCCCAGGTCCTGGAGCAGCTCACGCTGTATGCGGCCGAGCTTGTTGATGACCTCCACCATGTGCACCGGGATGCGGATGGTGCGGGCCTGGTCGGCCATGGCGCGGGTGATGGCCTGGCGGATCCACCAGGTGGCGTAGGTGGAGAACTTGTAGCCCTTGGTGTAGTCGAACTTTTCGACTGCGCGGATCAGGCCGAGGTTGCCTTCCTGGATCAGGTCCAGGAACGCCATGCCGCGACCGGTGTAGCGCTTGGCCAGCGAGACCACGAGCCGCAGGTTTGCCTCGAGCAGGTGGTTTTTTGCCCGCTCGCCGTCGCGGCCGATCCAGCGCAGGTCGCGCTCGAAGTTGCGCTCGAGCTTCTCCTCGCCGTCGTCGCAGGCGCGCAGCCGCTCGGCGGCATACAGGCCCGCCTCGATGCGCTTGGCGAGCTCGACCTCCTGCTCCGCGTTCAGCAGGGGGACCTTGCCGATCTGCTTCAGGTAGGCGCGGACCGAGTCGGCGGACGCGGTCAGCTCGGCGTCGCGGCGCGCCTGCTTGAGCGCCTCGGACTCCTCGTCGTCCCACTCGAAGTCGCCGTCGGTCGCCGTCGCGGCCGCGTCGGTGGCGGCGGCCTGGACCAGGGCGGCCGGCTCCTCCACGACGACGTCCTCGATCTCGGCGGCGAGCGCCTCGGGATCGATCTCCTCGCCTTCGCCGGGAGCCTCGCCGGGCTTCGCGGCCTTGGCGGGGGTGGCCTTGGTGCCGGGTGCCGCCTTGCGCGGCGCGCCGGCGGCCTTCTTGGCCGGTGCGGCCTTCCTGGCGGCCGAGGACGTCGCTCCCGCGGCGTCCTCCGTGCCGGGCTGCTTCGGGGCGGGCGCGGCCTTCTTCGCCGGGGCACGGGTCGCCTTGGCGGTCGTGGCCTTGGAGGCGGGGGTCGCCGCGCGGGCGGCGGAGACCCGGCGGCGGGTGCTCGCCGAGCCGTCGACGACCACGGTTACTCCCGCGTCCACGAGGGCGCGGAGGATCTTCTTGGCCTGGGCCGGCGTGACGTCGGCTGACTCAACCGTCTGCACGACCTCGGCTGACGTGATCTGCCCGCCCGCACCCTGCGCGTGGGCGATCAGGGCCTCGGTGAGAGAGCGAACGTCGGCACCGGTCTGGTGGGCTTCTGTCACGAATGACCTTCCGGAGGGCGATGAAACACGGCCATGAACCCAGCGCAGCGCGCGGCGGAACGAGGCTGGCCGGTGTGGTGTGGGAGCCCTCGGGACGCGGACGGGCCCGCTGGCGGCTGTCCGTGAAGCGTGGGCAGGGGTGAATTGTAGCGCCGTCCGGCTAGATCCTCCCGCCGCAGCACGCCACCGGCATGCCGAGGGGTGTTCGGAGGGGGGTACCGCGCCCCCCGGAGCCGCCCGGCGGGAGAATGACAACGGCTGAAAGGACGGTCACCTGTGGCTGTTAAACCCGGGACATCGACGCCGGAGAGCTTGCTCGAGATCGCCGTACGGATCGCCCGGGAGGCCGCGGCGACCGCCCTGCGGATGCGGGCCGAGGCAATCACCGACGTGCGCACCAAGAGCACCGACACCGACGTCGTGACGGCGGCCGACCAGGCCGTCGAGCGGCAGGTCGTCGCCGCGCTGGCCGCTGAGCGGCCCGGAGAGGGCGTGCTGGGCGAGGAGTACGGAGACTCCGCGGAAGCGGCCACCGGGCCCGTACGGTGGATCCTGGACCCCATCGACGGCACCGTGAATTACCTCTACGGCCTGCCGCAGTACGCCGTGTCGCTCGCCGCCGAGGTGGACGGGGTCGTGGTCGCCGGGGTCGTGCACAACCCGGCCACCGGCGACGAGTGGACGGCGACGCTCGGCGGGGGCGCCTGGCGCGCCGGGCGCCGGCTGTCCGGCTCGGCCCGGACCACCCTCGACCAGACGCTGCTCGCCACCGGCTTCGGCTACGACCAGGCCCGGCGCGCGCACCAGGGCGCGGTGGTGGCCGCGCTGCTGACCCGGGTCCGCGACATCCGGCGCTTCGGCGCCGCCTCGCTGGATCTGTGCATGGCGGCCGAGGGCAGCGTGGACGCCTACTTCGAGAAGGGGCTCAACCCGTGGGACCACGCCGCCGGCGGCCTGGTGGCCACCGAGGCGGGCCTGCTGGTCTCCGGGCTGGCGGGTCGGCCGGCCGGGGCGGACATGGTCGTCGCCGCCCCGCCGGCGATCTTCGCCGCGCTGCACGACGCCCTCGTGGAACTGGCCGCCGCCGGTGGGCCCTAGGAGCTCAGGAGTCCTTTTTGGCCGGCCCCACGCAGGCGCCGGGCGGCACCTCGGGCTCGCCCTGCGCGGCCAGCGACTGGTTGACCTCGGTGGTCGTGGCGAGCTGCTGGAATCTGCTGCCGACGACGATGTCCACGACCGCGCCCTTGCGCTTGGGGTCGTACTGCGGGGTGGCCTCGTCCAGGAAGTACGCCCGCAGCAGCCACGCCGAGCCGACCGCCTCCGGGCCGTACCGCATGACCGCGACGCCGTCGACCTTCTTCTTGTTCTCGGCCGGCTTCTCGGTGCGGAACCGCCGGTTCTTGAACTCGTTGGAGACGGCGTCGGCCTTGCCAGGGGTCTTGGTGCCGTTGTAGACCTTCACGGTCACCTGCTCGGGGTCGTCCGGCAGCGTAATGTTCGCCACCGGCGAACCGTCGGGGCAACCGCCGCCGGCGACCGCGTCGCCCTGCGTGTCACGGACCAACGCCACGACGACGAAGACCACCGCGGCCACGGCGAGGACGCCGACCACGACGAGCGCTCGGACGCGGGCAAAGCTCATGGAACCGGCTCCCGGGGTCAGCTCGATCGACCGCCGTCCGGACCGGACGGGGTATGCGGTGAGGTTAGCGTCTGTGCGCCAAGCCTGCGGAAAGAGGGAATGTTCCCGGCGCGGCGACGATGATCCACGGGCTGCTACCCCTACCTTGATGTCGCCTCGGTCACATCGGGAACAATGAGCCGCCCGCGCGCGTACAAGCCACGCACGGGGGCGGTAAGGTGCCGCGTTTGCCGGGGCAGTTTCACGAGGGGGTGGGGGCGCCCCGGCGGACGGGCGATCCCTGTTTCAGATCGGGGAAAAAAGTCCGTCATACCCGGGAACCGAAACGCCGTCGCTGGCGTTACTAACGCCAAGTGACACATCGATACAGGAGAGTGAAAACCGATGGCCACCGACTACGACGCCCCGCGTCGCGACGAGGTCGACCTCGGCGAGGACAGCCTTGAGGAGCTCAAGGCCCGCCGCGCCGACTCGCAGTCGGGCGCAGTGGACGTCGACGAGGTCGAGGTGGCGGAGAGCTTCGAGCTCCCCGGTGCTGACCTGGCCGACGAGGAACTGACCGTCAAGGTGCTGCCGATGCAGACCGACGAGTTCCGCTGCGCCCGTTGCTTCCTAGTGCACCACCGCAGCCAGCTCGCGGTGGAGCGGAACGGGGAACTGATCTGCCGCGAGTGCGCCTGACCGGCGCGCCCGCGAGCAGGACACCCCCGGTCGTCGTCCGACGGCCGGGTCACGTACCGACCCCTGATGCGCCGCGCCGCCGGTTTGATCCGGCCGCTCCGGCGGGTATCAGGCTGACCGGATGACGCCAACGGCACGCCGTGCCGCCAGCAGACACGGGGAGGTCGACGATGAGCCGCTCAGACGACAACACGGCAGAGTCCGCGGATCCGGGGCGTGAGCTCATCAAGGTCGACCCCGCCGAGCCTGCGGGGCACACCGACGCCGGGATCGGCGCCACCGTTGCCGCCATCACGGCCGACGACCTGGAGCCGGCCGGCCGCCGGCGCCTGCTCGGCCGGCTCGTCGGCGACGTGCGCCGGCGCGGGCTCGGCCGGCTGTTCCGGCCGCGTGCCGCCGTGCGCTGGATGGCCGACGTGGTCGCCGACGTGGCGCCGCACGTGCCGGTCCGCGACCTGGCGACCCTGCGCCGGCACCACGAAGGGCTGGACGGCGACGCGCTCGCCGAACGGCTCGTCCGCAACGCCGCCCGGGCGACCGCCGGGGTGGGCGCCGCCGGCGGTGGCGTCGCCGCCCTGGAGTGGGCTGCGACTCCATCCCTGCTCTCGGCCCCGGTCCTGCTCGCGGCCGAGACGGTCGCGGTCGTGGCCATCGAGCTCAAGCTGATCGGCGAGGTGCACGAGGTCTACGGCCAGCCGGTGGCCGGCAGCGCCGTCGAGCGGGCCGCCGCCCTGATCCAGGCCTGGGCCGGCCAGCGCGGCGTCAACCCGCTGGTGCCGGGTGTCGGGATCGCCACCGTGCTGGGCACCGCGGCCCGCAAGGAGCTGCAGGGCACCCTCCTACGCCGTTTCGGTCGCAACCTGACCACGCTAGGCCCGCTGCTCACCGGCGCGGCCGTGGCGAGCTATCTGAACCGCCGAGCCACCCGCAGCCTGGGGGAGAAACTCATCAAGGAGCTGCGCCGCCACGGCCCCGCGGCGATCTCCGGCGGGCGCCGGGAGCTCAGCTCTTAGCGCGCAGCAGGGCGGTGGCCAGCTCCACCGGGTGCCGGGTGCTGACCACCCAGAACGGCGTCGGATCCGCCGGGTCGTCCAGCAGCACCTGCACCGCGCCGTTGATCCACGGTCGCTGCACCACGAAGGCCAGCGGGTGCGCGCCCACGCCGAGCGCCTCGCGCTTGCCGGCGGCGTCCAGCGGCACCACGTCGGCGATCACGCTCAGCGGCAGCCGCGCGTCGTCGACCTGGAACTCCGTCTCGGTGACCGCGACCCGGATCCGGTCGGCGCGCCACAGCAGGACCACGGTCAGCGGCATCAGCACCGCGAACGGCACCCAGGCGCGCAGGCCGGTGCTGCCCATCCAGATCTCGGCGGCGAGCAGGGCGGCCACCAGGAGCCAGCCCGGCCACGCGAGCCACGGGACGTGCAGGCGCTCGGCATACGCCGGACGCGGCGCCGCGGTGCGTGCGGAGGCCTCGGATGTCACCCTGGTGAGGGTACGGCGCGCCTCCGTACCCGGCGAGGGCAGGATGGCAGGGTGGGTGCCGCTCGCCCGTCGCCGACCGTGAGGACCACTACCGTGACCGATCCCGTGGACATCCAGGTCCGCCGGCTCGACCCCGACCTGCCGCTGCCGGCCTACGCCCACCCGGGCGACGCGGGCGCCGACCTGGTCGCCGCCGAGGACGTGGAGCTCGCTCCCGGCGCGCGCGGGCTGGTGCGTACGGGGCTGGCGATCGCGCTCCCGGAGGGCTACGTCGGCCTCGTGCATCCCCGCTCCGGACTTGCCGTACGCCTCGGCGTGACCGTGCTCAACGCGCCCGGTACGGTCGACGCCGGTTACCGCGGCGAGATTCTGGTGAACCTGGTCAATCACGACCCGGCCGTCACCGCGAAGATCTCCCGGGGCGACCGGATCGCTCAGCTCGTCGTGCAGCGGGTCGAACGGGCCGTGTTCCACGTGGTCGACGAGCTCCCCGACACCCGTCGGGGCGCGGGCGGGCACGGCTCGACCGGCGGGCACGTGGCCCTGCCGGCCCACCAGCACCAACCTTGAGAACGAACAGTCAGAAGAAGGTGGCAACGCAGATGTTCTCCCGCAAGCGCGGCGGTCCCAAGCACGTGCGCCCGGACGACGCACCCCAGTCGGCGGCGCTCGCCAAGAGCATGGGCGACGGGCCGGCACCCGAGCACGGCCCGTACGACAGCAGGCACGCGCCCGACGGGGTGCAGCGCCTGGACCTCGGCAGCCTGCTGATCCCGGCGCTCGAGGGCGTCGAGGTGCGGGTGCAGGCAAACCCGGACGGCGGCGTCGAGCAGATCGTGCTCGTGCACGGCAACAGCGCGCTGCAGCTCGGCGTCTTCGCCGCGCCGCGCAGCGAGGGCATCTGGGACGAGGTGCGCGCCGAGATCGCCGCGTCGATGACGTCCGACGGCGCCGCGCCGCAGGAGTTCGACGGGCCGTACGGCGTCGAGCTGGCCGCCCGGGTCAACACGCCCGAGGGCCCGGCGGACGTCCGGTTCGTCGGCGTGGACGGCCCGCGCTGGATGGTCCGCGCGCTGTTCCAGGGCCAGGCCGCCGCCGACCCCGGCCAGGAGGGCGTGCTCGGCGAGTGCCTGCGCGGCCTGGTCGTGGTCCGCGACGAGGAGGCCCGGCCGGTCCGCGAGGCGCTGCCGCTGCGGCTGCCGCGCGAGATGGCCGAGCACGCCGAGCGGCACGCCGCCGAGGGCGAGGACCCGCCGCCGGAGGTGGCCACGAATGAGCAGTTCCCCGGCCCCAACGGGCGCCACGTGCATTGATCGAAAACGCTCCCGGTGAGGTACGTCACCGGGAGCGCTTCCGGCGTACCGTGGAAGGACGGCACCTGCCCACACTGTGTGCCGTCCGGTTCGCCGAGGAGAGGGTGGCACCGAGGTCATGTCGACCGATGAGCGCACCACCGGGCTGCGCCGGTTCTTCGAGCGGCTGACCGCCTCGGAGGCCGAGCTGGACGCGCAGGAGCTGCAGCGCGACAGCGCCAAGTGTGGAGCGATGCCGGTCGGCGAGTGCCGCCGCGGCCAGGTCGTCTCGGTGTCGGGCCGACTGCGCACGGTGGCGTACACTCCCCGCACCAACCTGCCGACGCTCGAGGCCGACCTCTACGACGGCAGCGACGTGGTCACGCTCGTCTTCCTGGGCCGCCGCTCCATCGTCGGCATCGAACCGGGCCGTCAGCTCACCGCCCGCGGCCGGATCGCCCTGCGTGACGACCGCAAGGTCATCTACAACCCGTTCTACGAGCTGGAGGCGCCCCGGTGACACCCGGCAGCGAGCCCCGTCACGCCGCGCACGAGACAGTGGAGGAGCGGGTCGCCGCGGAAGTCGTTGAGGAAGTCGTCGAGGAGCTCGACCTGCATCCGGTGCAGCAGCCGGAGGAGGACGAGCCCTTTCCCTCGATGAGCGAGCAGATCTCCGAGCAGCTCGGCGGGGTCCGCGGGCTCATCGAGTCCAGCGTGCCGGTGCTCGCGTTCGTGGTGCTCAACGTGCTGCTCGGCGACGCCGGGCTCGATCTGGGCAAGAAGACCGCGCTGTACTGGGCGATCGGCGGCAGCGTCGGCTCGGCGCTGGCGATCGGCGTCTACCGGCTGACCCGCAAGCAGCCGGTCCGGCACGCCGTCAACGGTCTCTTCGGCGTGGCGATCGGCGCCTTCCTGGCCTGGCGCACCGGCGACGCCAAGAATTTCTACCTGCCGGGCATCCTGCTGACCCTGGGCCAGGTGGTCGTGCTGATCGCGTCGGTCGCGGTCCGTCGGCCGATCATCGGGTACGTCTGGGGCGTGCTCGCCAACGGCGGCAAGCACGACTGGTTCGACAACTCCCGCCTCTTCCGCACCTTCCAGTGGCTGACCCTGGTCTGGGCGGCCTCGCTGTTCATCCGCGCGGGCGTGCAGGGCTGGCTCTACCTGGCGGACGAGGCGAACGCGATCGGCGTGGTCCGGATCGTGATCAGCTGGCCGATCTACGCCGCCACCTTCGCCTTCACCGCCTGGGCCGTGCACCGGGTGACCGCGGCCCAGCATCTCGAGGCGGAGCAGGCCGAGGCGGGTCAGGTCGGCCCGGCGAACTAGCGCCCCGGGGGTCGCGGCAAGCGGACACGTGGGCGGTCCAGGAAGACCTTGGCGGTTTTCGCCACTTTTGGAGACTTCTGCCTGACTGGGCCGCCGGTTGATCCCCCCGATCAGGCGAGGCCTGCACGAGCCGTGGCTGGATCTTGTGACGGTGTGGTCCGCTGCGTGCCCGTGCGCATCTATGTCGACTCGGGGTCGGTGACCCCGGCCAGGATCTTGTTGCGGCGTGGTCTGTTCCGCGCCCGCGCGCATCTGTGTCGATCTGGGGTCGGCGAGATGGTGAGGATCTGGCAGGTTTCGGGGTAAGTGTCCGTTCCGCGCCGCCACCGCACATCATCGGTCCGGCTCTGGGCCAGCGCGGCCCGGTCCACGCACGGCTTGCTCGAGTGCGTTCTGATCTTGTGACGGCACGGTCCGCTCCACACCCGCGCGCAACAACGTCGATTCAGGGTCGGTGACCCGGCGGGGATCTTGTTGCGGTGTGGTCGGTTCCGTGCTCGTGCGCATTTATGTCGATTTGGGGTCGGTGACGCGGGGGGATCTTGTGGCGGCTCGGTTGGCTCGGGGCCGCTGCGACACCTCGTCGGTCGACGCCGGGCGGCTGGGGCCTGGCGGAGCATCGCTGCCCGGAGTATCCGCATAACGTCCACGACCCGGGCGCTTGACAGCGCGCTCGGCTACCAAGATCGCAACCCGGTCGGCGCGGTGGCAGGGCGGCTGGGGTGTTTGTGGAGCTAGCGTCGCTCTGCGCCCGGCGGCGCGGCACTTCGGTGACCGACGGCGAGGGTCGCTTCGTGTGCCGTGGCGGTGGTGCTGCGGTTGTCGGCCCGCTACGCCGTACCGGAAATGGCTAGACGGCTCGGGTGCCGAGCACCACCGCGCGGACCGCGTCCTCGACCTCCGAAGTGCAGACGAAGATCAGCTCGTCGCCGGCCTCCAGCGAGTCGTCCGGCGTCGGCACCAGCACGCGCTTGCCGCGCAGGATGGCCACCAGGGCGGAGTCGTGCGGCATCGGCACCGAGCGCACCGGCTTGCCGACGTACGGCGCGGTGGCCGGCAGGGTGATCTCCACCAGGTTGGCCTCGCCCTGCCGGAAGGTCATGAGCCGGACCAGGTCGCCGACGGTGACCGCCTCCTCGACCAGCGCGGCCATCAGCCGCGGCTTGCTGACCGCGACGTCCACGCCCCACTGCTCGGTGAACAGCCACTCGTTCTCGGCCCGGTTGACCCGGGCCACCACCCGGCCGACCGCGAACTCCGTCTTGGCCAGCAGCGAGCAGACCAGGTTGGCCTTGTCGTCGCCGGTGGCGGCCACGACCACGTCGCAGCTCGCCACGTCGGCCTCCTCCAGGCTGCTGAGCTCGCACGCGTCGGCCAGCACCCACTCGGCCTCCGGCACCCGCTCCGGGCGCAGCTGGCGCGGCTGGCGCTCGATGAGCATCACCTGGTGGCCGTTGCCGATCAGCTCACTGGCGATCGAGCGGCCCACGTTGCCGGCACCCGCGATGGCGATCCGCATGATCAGTGACTCCTCAGCCCGGAGCCCGCGGCGCTCGCGAGCACGTCCTCGACGATGTCGTCGGTGACCAGCATGAAGACCTGGTCACCGTCCTGCAGCACGGTGGACGGCGTGGCCAGCGAGCCGATGCCGAAGCGCATCAGATAGGCCACCCGGGCGCCGGTGGCGTCCTCCAGCGAGGTGAGCGTCTGGCCCACCCAGTCGCGGTGCAGCGGCGCCTCGACGATCGACACCGAGCTGGTGGGGTCGCGGAACACCTCGACCGTGCCCTCCGGCACCAGGTGGCGCACCATCCGGTCGGCGGCCCAGCGGATCGTGGCCACGGTCGGGATGCCGAGCCGCTCGTAGACCTGGGCCCGCTTGGCGTCGTAGATGCGGGCGACGACCCGCGACACGCCGAAGGTCTCCCGGGCCAGCCGGGCCGAGATGATGTTGGAGTTGTCGCCGCTGGACACCGCCGCGAACGCGTCGGCGCGCTCGATGCCGGCCGAGATCAGCACGTCCCGGTCGAAGCCGATCCCGGTCACCGTGATGCCGCCGAAGTCGGCGCCCAGCCGGCGAAAGGCGTCGGCGTTCTGATCGATCACCGCGACCGCATGGCCGCGCGCGTCGAGCTTGTTCGCCAGCGTCGAGCCGAGCCGGCCACAGCCCATGATCACCACGTGCAACGTTTTTCGCCTTCCCGCTGGATACGTACCTAGGCAGAGCGTGCCATGCGGCGGCGGCCACCGTTGGCCGGGGCGGCCGACGGCGTGGCGTGTACAGCCGTACCCTTGGCGCTTGTGGCAAGTTCGACGTCCTTAGCGAAGCGGCTTCTGCTCGGCAGGCCCTTCCGCTCCGATCGGCTGCAGCACACCCTGCTGCCGAAGCGGATCGCCCTGCCCGTCTTCGCCTCGGACGCGCTGTCCAGCGTCGCGTACGCGCCCGACGAGATCCTGCTGACGCTCTCCATCGCGGGGGCCGGCGCGTTCATCTACTCGCCGTGGATCACGCTGGCGGTCGCGGTCGTGATGGCCACGGTGGTGGCGAGCTACCGGCAGAACGTGCACGCGTACCCGTCCGGGGGCGGTGACTACGAGGTCGCGACGGTCAACCTGGGCCCGCGCTTCGGGGTGGCGGTGGCCAGCGCGCTGCTGGTCGACTACATCCTCACGGTGGCGGTGTCGATCAGCGCCGGGGTGGCGAACCTGGGCTCGGTGGTGCCGTTCGTGGCCGAGCACAGGATCGGTGTCGCGCTCGCCGCCATCGCCGTGCTCACCGCGCTCAACCTGCGGGGGCTGCGCGAGTCGGGCACCGCGTTCGCCATCCCCACGTACGCGTTCATCGTGGTCATGCTCGGGATGCTCCTCACCGGCCTGGTCCGGGTCTACGTCCTCGGCCAGGACCTGCGCGCGCCCAGCGCGGACGTCGTCATCGAGGCCGAGACCCACCACCTGACCAGCTTCGCCTTCGTCTTCCTGCTGTTGCGCACCTTCTCCTCGGGCTGCGCCGCGCTGACCGGGGTCGAGGCCATCTCCAACGGCGTGCCCGCGTTCAAGCCGCCGAAGAGCAAGAACGCCGCCACCACGCTGATGCTGCTGGGCGGCATCGCGATCGTCATGCTGACCGGGATGATCATGCTGGCCCGGGCCACCCACCTGCAGTTCGTCGAGGACCCGCTCGCGCAGATCGTCAGCGGCCCGGACAACTACGTGCAGAAGACGGTCGTCACCCAGCTCGGCGAGACGGTCTTCGGCAACGGCTCGATCCTGCTCTACGTGGTCGGCGTGGTCACCGCGCTGATCCTCTTCCTGGCCGCCAACACCGCGTTCAGCGGTTTCCCGGTGCTCGGCTCGATCCTGGCCCAGGACCGTTACCTGCCCCGCCAGCTGCACACCCGCGGCGACCGGCTGGCGTTCAGCAACGGCATCATCTTCCTGGCGGTCGCCGCGATGCTGCTGATCGTGGCCTTCGATGCCGAGGTCACCCGGCTCATCCAGCTCTACATCGTCGGCGTCTTCGTGTCCTTCACGCTGTCGCAGGCCGGGATGATCCGGCACTGGAACAGGCTGCTGCGCACCCAGCGGGATCCGGGCACCCGGCGCCGGATGGTCCGCTCCCGGTCGATCAACACCTTCGGCATGGCGATGACCGGCGCGGTGCTGATCGTCGTGCTGATCACCAAGTTCCTGCTCGGCGCGTGGATCGCGATCGTCTTCATGCTGATCCTCTACGCGCTGATGCTGGCCATCCGCAAGCACTACGACCGGGTCGCGCGGGAGCTGGAGCCGAGCGAGGAGCGCCCGGTGCTGCCCTCGCGCAACCACGCGGTGGTGCTGGTCAGCAAGGTGCACAAGCCGACCCTGCGGGCGGTCGCGTACGCGCAGGCGACCCGGCCGGACACGCTGACGGCGGTAACGGTCAACGTGGACGACAAGGACACCCGTACCATCCAGGCCGAGTGGGAACGCCGGCAGATCCCGGTCTCGCTGACCGTGGTGGACTCGCCGTACCGGGAGATCACCCGGCCGATCATCGACTTCGTCAAGAGCGTGCGGCGCGGTTCGCCGCGCGACGTGGTCACCGTCTTCATCCCCGAGTACGTGGTCGGCCGCTGGTGGGAGAACCTGCTGCACAACCAGAGCGCGTTGCGGATCAAGACCCGGCTGCTGTTCGAGCCCGGGGTGATGGTGACCAGCGTGCCGTGGCAGCTGCAGTCCAGCCAGGACCGCGATCTCGACCGGCTGGACCGCGACCTGAGCCGGGCGCCGGCCCGCGGTCCGCGCACCCGTCCCAGCAACGGTGTGCCGGTCGTCGTGGCCGCCGCACCTCCCACCGACCCCCCGGAAGAGCAAAAGTGAGCGACGACGAACTGTTCGAGGGCGACCGGATCGAGGTCACGGTCGGTGCCCCCGCGCACGGCGGGCACTGCGTGGCCCGGATCGGCGGCCCGCACGGACAGGTGGTCTTCGTGCGGCACGCGCTGCCCGGGGAGCGGGTCACCGCCGAGGTGACCGAGTTGCACAAGGGTTACCTGCGGGCGGACGCCGTGGAGATCCACGAGGCCGCGCCGGAGCGCGTGACCCCGCCGTGCGCGTTCGCCCACCCCGGCGGCTGCGGCGGTTGCGACCTGCAGCACGTCGCGCCGGCCGCGCAGCTGGAGTGGAAGGCCGAAGTGGTGCGGTCGCTGCTCGGCCGGATGGGCGGCGTGAGCCCCGAGCGGATCGCTGAGCTGGACGTCCGGGTCCAGCCGCTGCCGGGCGGCCCGCTGGGCTGGCGGTCGCGCGTGCGGTACGCGGTGGACGCCGTCGGCCGGCCCGGGCTGCTGAAGCACCGTTCGCACGAGGTCGTACCGGTCGACCGTTGCCTGATCGCCCACCCGGAGCTGCAGAAGCTCGACGTGACCGCCCGGCTGTGGCCGGATGCGGCCGCGGTGGAAGTGGTCGCCTCGTCCGGCGGCGACATCAGCGTCCGGGCCCGCCCGGCTGCCACCCCGCTGCTCGCTCCCGCCGACGCGCCCGCGCCCGGCGCCCTCGTGCCCGGCGCCCTCGTGCCCGGCGGCAACGGCCCGGCCGGAGTCGACACCGCCGCGTCCGGCGCCCCGGCGCCCGGCGACGAAGGGCCGGCCGAGGTGAGCGAGCTGGCCATCGGCCGGAAGTGGCAGGTGCCGCCGGACGGCTTCTGGCAGGTGCACCCCGCCGCGGCGGACACCCTGGTGGGCGCGGTGCTGGAGCTGCTCCAGCCGGCCGAGGGGGAGACCTCCTGGGACCTGTACGGCGGAGCCGGCCTCTTCGCCGCGGCGCTCGCCGAACGCACTCGGGCCCGGACGACGGTCATCGAGTCCGCGCCGGTGGGCGTGACCGCGGCCCGTACCAACCTGGCGGACCTCAACGGCGTCGAGGTGGTGGCGGCCCGGGTGGACGTGGCCCTGGGCCGGCGCCGGGTGACCGGCCCGGTGGATCTGGTGGTGCTGGACCCGCCGCGCACGGGCGCGGGCACCAAGGTGGTCCGGGCGATCACGACGGCCCGGCCGCGCGCGGTGGCCTACGTGGCCTGCGACCCGGCCGCGCTGGCCCGGGACGTGCAGACCTTCACCGCCGAGGGCTACCGGCTGGCCGAGCTGCGGGCGTACGACTGCTTCCCGATGACCCAGCACATCGAGTGCGTCGCCCTCTTCGTGCCGGGCTACCAGCCCGCAGTTGTGTAGATATTGTGGAGGAGGTCTCTATGACCGTTTGCGCCAGATGCGCGGAAGCGTTCCGCCGATAGACTGACTCGTCATGAGCGAGCGCAGTGATCAGACGACGGCCGGCATCCTTCCGGGCATCAAAACTCCCGGCGATCTCAAGCGCCTCGATCCTGATCAGCTCACCCTGCTCGCCGCGGAGATCCGCGACTTCCTGGTGGCGAAGGTCTCCCGCACCGGCGGCCACCTCGGCCCCAACCTCGGCGTCGTGGAGACCACCCTCGCCCTGCACCGGGTCTTCGACTCCCCGCGCGACAGGGTGCTGTTCGACACCGGCCACCAGGCGTACGTGCACAAGATCGTGACCGGCCGGCAGGACGGCTTCGACCGGCTGCGCCAGCGCGGCGGCCTCTCCGGCTACCCGAGCCAGGCCGAGAGCGAGCACGACCTGATCGAGAATTCGCACGCCTCCACCGCTCTGTCTTATGCGGATGGCCTCTCCAAGGCCTTCACGCTGCGCGGCGAGGAGCGGCACGTGGTGGCCGTGGTCGGCGACGGCGCGCTCACCGGCGGCATGTGCTGGGAGGCGCTCAACAACATCGCGTCGGCGAAGAACCGCCTGGTCATCATCGTCAACGACAACGGCCGGTCATACGCGCCGACCATCGGCGGCCTCGCCGACCATCTCTCCACGCTGCGCCTCAACCCCGGCTACGAGCGGGTCCTGGATCTGGTCAAGGACGCGCTGGGCTCGACCCCGCTGGTCGGCAAGCCGGTCTACGAGGTGCTGCACGCGGTCAAGAAGGGCATCAAGGACGCGGTCAGCCCGCAGCCGATGTTCGAGGACCTCGGCATCAAATATCTCGGCCCGGTCGACGGGCACGACCTGCCGGCCATGGAGTCCGCGCTGCGCCGGGCCAAGGGCTTCAACGCCCCGGTCATCGTGCACGCGGTGACCCGTAAGGGCTACGGCTACCGCCCGGCCGAGGACGACGAGGCGGACTGCCTGCACGGCCCGGGCGCGTTCGACCCGCAGACCGGGGCGTTGACCGCGAAGCCGTCGGTGAAGTGGACCCACGTCTTCGCCGAGGAGCTCGTGGCGATCGCCGACGAGCGGCCCGACGTCGTGGGCATCACCGCCGCGATGGCCGAGCCCACCGGCATCGCCGCCCTGCAGAAGAAGTATCCCGAGCGGGTCTACGACGTCGGCATCGCCGAGCAGCACGCCGTCACCTCGGCGGCCGGCCTCGCGATGGGCGGCCTGCACCCGGTCGTCGCCGTCTATGCGACGTTCCTCAACCGCGCGTTCGACCAGGTCCTGCTGGATGTGGCGATGCACGGGCTGCCGGTGACGATCGTGCTGGACCGGGCCGGCATCACCGGCCCCGACGGCCCGAGCCACTACGGCATCTGGGACATGAGCGTCTTCGGCGCCGTACCGGGCCTGCGGATCGCCGCGCCGCGCGACGCCGCCACCCTGCGCGAGGAACTGCGCGAGGCGGTCGCCGTCGACGACGGCCCGACGATCGTGCGCTTCCCGACCGGCTCGGTCGCGGCCGACCTGCCGGCGCTGCGCCGGGTCGGCCCGGTCGACGTGCTGCGCGAGGACGAGCGCAAGGACATCCTGTTGGTCGCGGTGGGCGCGTTCGGCAAGCTCGGCATGGAGGTCGCGGAGCGGGTCGCCGAGCAGGGGTACGGCGTCACGGTCGTCGACCCGCGTTGGGCCCGTCCGGTGCCGATCGAGCTCGCCGCGCTGAGCCGTGGGCACCGCCTCGTCGTGACGCTGGAGGACGGCATCCGGGCCGGCGGTGTCGGCGATGCCGTCGCCAGCACCCTGCGCGACGCCGGCGTCGACGTGCCGCTGCGCGACCTGGGCGTGCCGGCCGGCTTCCACCCGCACGGCAGCCGCGCCGAGATCCTGTCCGCGCTGGGCCTCACGGCGCAGGACATCGCCCGGGACGTGACGGAGTGGGTCTCGCAGCTCGAGGAGCCGGCCGCGGAGCACCAACCTCAAGGTTAGGGGCGCGAACGGGCCATTTCGTTATCTGTCCGTTACCTTTGGGGACATGGCGGCGGAGACGTTCGGCGGCAACACGGTAATCATCGATCTCGGCCTGGCCCGGGGCGAGCCTGACGAATACGTCCGGCCGGTGCGCTCGACGATGCCGGCCTGGTTCGTCCCGGTGCTCCTCGCGGCCATCGTGCTGCTGTCGTCGGCGGCCTCGGCGGCGCCGCCACCGCCGGCGTTGTCGCCCGTGCTGAGCCTGCCGTTCGGCCCCGCCGACCCGTACACGCTGACCGGCGACGGGGACCTGCTCGTGCAGACGTATGGGATGCTCGGCTCGTACCGCCTGGCCGACGGGCGGCTGAACTGGCAGGCCGGCTCCGCCTCGCCGACCTACCGGCTGCGGACCGGCGGCAACCTGGTGCTGATGCGGCCGTGGAGCGGCATCCAGGGCGACCCGGGCACCACGGCCGTCTCGCTGACCAACGGCGCCGCCCAGTGGCGGCGCTCCGGCAACGTCGTCACCATCCCGGGCTCGGAGGTCCTGCTCGCCGTCTCCGGCGTGCGCAGTTCCGGGTCCGGCCGCCGGGTGCAGGGTCCCGTCGACGCGCTCGATCCGGCCGGCGGCGTCACCCGCTGGCAGGTGCCGGTCCCGTCGACAGCCGTACTGATGGGCGTGCCGGGTCCGGCCGGAAGCGGGCCGCGGATGCTGCTCATGCACGACAGCCGGACCGCCGCCGTGCACGACCTGGACACCGGCCTGCTGCTCACCCAGGCCGAACTGCCGCCCGCCGACTACGGCCCCGACAACCCGACCGTCGCGGGCGGGCTGCTGGTGCTGCGGCACCCGACCCCCGCCGGCCGGATGGTCAGCGCCTTCGACCCGGTGACCCTGCGGCACCAGTGGACCCGGCCCGCCGGGTACGCGTTCGGGGTCAGCCCGTGCGGGCCGCTGATCTGCCTCGCCGGGCCTGACGGGGTCCGCGCCCTCGAACCGGACGGCGGGGCGGAAATCTGGTCCCGGCCCGGCTGGCGCAGCATCGAGCAACGCGGCGCGACGGTTGTCGCGTTCGGCACCCCGGCCGGGGAGGCCGACCCCGCGGGCCTGATCGATCCGGCCACCGGCCAGGTCCTCGTCGACCTGCGCGGCTGGCGCCTGGTCTCCGGCACCGGCGGCGGGGACCACCTGCTGGTGACGCGGCTGGTCGACTCGGGAAGCCGTACCATGGTCGCCGTCGCCGCGCCTGGCGGCGCCCGACCGGAGCCGCTTGCCGATCTGCCGGCCGGCACCGGCGACTGTCAATCCGTGCCCGACCGGCTCGTCTGCCGCGAGTCGACCGGCGACCTGGTGGTCTGGGCCTATCGGCGAAAGGACTGAGCGTGGCGCTGATCGAGCTGAGCCCCGAGACGCCGACTCTGCCCGCAGCAGCCACCGCGCCGCCCGCCTACTACTACCGCCGGGCCGGAGCGGCCCTGGCAGTCCTGCTCCTGCTCGCGCTCGGCGGGGCCGCCCCGGTCACCTCGGTGCTCTGGCAGCGCATCGGCGCGGTGCCGGTCCCCGCAGCCGTCGATTTCCAACTGGTCGGCGGCACCCTCTACCTGATGGATCTGGACGCCGAGCCGCGCGTGCTCACGGCCTGGCAGGCCCGGCCGCTCCGGCGGCTCTGGAGCTTCACGGCGAGCACGGACCAGGACCCCTTCTATGTGTACGCCGCGACGGCCGACGTCACGTTGGTGCGGGCCGGGCGCCGCTTCACCGTGCTCGACGCCCGCACCGGGGCGGTCCGGTGGGTCTCACCCGTCACCGTGCAGCCGGTGAACGACCGGGTCGCCTTCGCCGAGGAGGAGATCTTCCGGCCCGGCACCGAGTACGACACGGAGTCCGGCGACCCCGGCCAGCTCTACGGCACCAACAGCGGAGCCCTGCACACCGAGCCGGCGCAGCGCACCGAACTGCGCGGCCTCGACCTGGCCACCGGCGCGCCGCAATGGTCGCGATCCTTCCCGGGCTCGGTCTTCGCCACCTTGTCGGAGAGCACCGTCGTGGTGCTCACCTCCGACAAGCTGATGCTGCTCTCCTCGACGACCGGCGAGGTGCTGCGCGAGCGGGCGGTGCCCGTGCTCGACGGCGCCCGCGCCGAGGAGGGCGAGGTCGTCGGTGACACGGTGCAGGTGCACTACGGCTCCTTCGGCACTGGCGGGCTGGTTACCGCGTACGCCCTGGACACCCTCGACGAGCTGTGGCGGCAGGACCAGCCCGATCCGGCCGGCAACTCCGCCAGCTGCCCCGGGCTGACCTGCGTCAAGAGCGCCGACGAGCTCATCGTGCTGGACCCGCGTACCGGCGCTGAGCGCTGGCGGACCACCGAGACCGACGTGTTCGCGCTCGGCGCCGACTCGGCGCTGGAGGTGCAGGGGTTGACCAGTCCGGTGCGGACCACCGATGTCGTCACCGGACGGATGCGGATCGATCTGAACTGGTGGCACTTCTACTTCCCGGTCCAGACCGGCGACGCGTACCTGCTCAGCCGCATGGACAGCGGCCCCAGCACCGTCTTCGGCCTGCTGAGGCCGGGCGCAACCGAGGTCCAGCCGCTCGGCCGGCTGCCGGACAGGACGGTGCAGTGCCAGGCCGTCCCGGGGCTGCTCGCCTGCCGGGTGGCGGCCGGCGTCGAGGTGTGGGCCTACCACGCCTGACCCGCCCGATCTTCGACCGGCTGGCGCACAATGACGGCGTGGGCGACGTCCTGATCGAGCTCGGCGAACAGCGCGGCAGGTTGCCGAGCGACGTCGGGGTGCCCCGCGACCGGCCGCATGCCTTCCGGGCCTTGCTGGCTGCCCTGTCCGCCATCCTGCTGGTCGGTCTGAGCGGCGCGGTGGCCCGGTCGGCCCCGGTCGGCCCGATCGTCGTGCCGGCCCGCCTCGGCGACAGCATGTACGTCGAACAGAGCCGCCTGCACATCGTCAGCGCCGGCCCCGAACCGGCAACCGTGCGTTCCAAGATCGTCAGTACGTACGCGCTGCCGGCCGGTGAGTTGCTGTCGCGGACCACGGTCACCGTCCCCGGGGTGATCTTCCAGGTCACCTCGGTGGGCGGGACGGTGCTGGTCTCCTACCTGGTCGACACCGTCCATGCCGAGGCGACGGGCGGCGACGAGGCGACGGTCGCCCTCGCGGCCGGCACCGACCGGGTCCGCTGGCGGGCACCGGCCCGGCTGCTCAGCGTCTCGCCTGCGGACGGCCTGGCCCTGCTGCGGGAGAACACCCCGTGGTACGGCGACCAGCACTGGTACGGCATCGACCTGGCCACCGGGCGCATCCGCTGGTCGTTGCCGCATCCGCTGCCGGGGTTCACCACCGCGGCCGACTACACCGACGGCTTCCCGCGTCGACTCATCACGGCCACCGCGGCCGGGCACCTGGAGGTCCGCGACACCACGAACGGCACGCTGCTCTCCCAGGGCGATCTGATCGCGCGGCCCGGCTCGTCCCGGCGCGGAATCACGGTCTGGCCCAGCGGTGACCTGGTGCTGGTCGGCGGGCTCGGCGGGCTCATCGCGTACACCCTGGCCGGCCTGAGCCCGCGCTGGCACAGCACGGTGGAGCTCGCCGACCACTGGGTGCAGGACTGCGCCGATGCCATCTGCGTCTTCGGCTACCACGGCGGGGTGCAGGCGCTCGACCCCGGCACCGGCCAGGTGCGCTGGGCCGCGGACCGCTGGACGATGGCCGCGGAGGCCGGGTCGTATCTGCTGGTCAGCGGCGACGAAGGGCAGGTGGGGCGGTACCCGCTCGCGGTGGTGGAGCCGCGCACCGGCACCGTGCACGGCGACTTCGGCGCCTGGCGGGTCGCCGGGCCGACCCGCGCCGACGGCACCGTGGTGGGCCTGCGCCAGCGCGTCGGCGACGACGTGGTCTTTTACGCGCTGCTCGACCCGGCCACGCTCGCCGTACGGGTGCTCGGGGCGGCCACCACCGTCTCCGGCGACTGCCGGGCGACGACCGAGGTGCTGGTCTGCCGCCGGATCGACGCGACCGTCGCGATCTGGCCCCTGACCGGGTAGTAACCGACCGGTAGCCTGCACTCACGGCCTCTTTACGGGCCGTCGGCAAGGCTGTGCCGTGAGTTGACTTTGACCTCGGAGGACCCCGGGTGCGCGTGCTGGTGGTGGAAGACGAGCGGAACCTCTGTGACGCGATCGCCCGGGGGCTGCGGCGCAAGGGCATGGCGGTCGACGTCGCATACGACGGCCTGAGCGGCCACGAGATGGCGTACGTGACGCGATACGACGTCGTCGTGCTGGACCGGGACCTGCCCGGCATGCACGGCGACGAGATCTGCGCGGCGCTGGTCGCCTCCGGCGCGCTGACCCGGGTGCTGATGCTCACGGCCAGCGTCACCGTGGCCGACCGGGTCGAGGGGCTCCAACTCGGCGCCGACGACTACCTGCCCAAGCCGTTCGCATTCGAGGAACTGGTCGCCCGGGTCCAGGCCCTCGGCAGGCGCGCCACCCCGGCCGCGCCGCCGGTCCTGACCGTCGGCGACCTGATCCTCGACCAGGCCCGCCGGGTCGTGACCCGCGGCGGCGCCCCGATCGACCTGACCAACAAGGAGTTCGGCGTCCTCGAGGAACTGCTCAAGGCCCGCGGCGGCGTGGTGTCCAGCGAGGAACTGCTCGAACGCGTCTGGGACGCCAACACCGACCCCTTCACCACGACGGTCCGGGTCACGGTGATGACCCTGCGCAAGAAGGTGGGCGACCCGCCGCTGATCGAAACCGTGGTCGGCGCGGGCTACCGGGTGCCAGAACCGGTCGTCGTGCTACCCGCCGGCGGCCCATCATGACGGTCTACGCCGGGCGGCGCGAGCGGATGGGGCTGCGGCCCACGCTGCGGCTGCGGCTCACCCTGCTCAACGGCATCCTGCTGGTCGGGGCCGGCGCCATCCTGGTGCTGCTGGCCTGGCTGCTGGTCGGCGACGCCCTGCGCCCCTCGGACAAGCTGCTGCCCGGCACCCAGGTCGTGCTCTCCGACGGCACCCGGCTCGACGCGCTGACCTGGCAGACCGAGCTGGTCGACCGGGCCTCCCAGGAACTGCTGGTCAAGGGCCTGATCGCGCTCTTCGCCATCGGCATCATCGGCATCGCGGGCGCGTACGCGGTGGCCGGCCGAGCCCTGCGCCCGCTGCACTTCGTGACGGCAACCGCGCAACGCCTGGGCGAGGAAACGCTGGACCAGCGCATCCGCTACTCGGGCGCGGACGACGAGGTGGCCGAGCTGGCCCGCACCTTCGACGCGATGCTCGACCGGCTGGCCGGGGCATTCGAGTCACAGAAACGCTTCGTGGCCAACGCATCCCACGAGCTACGCACCCCGCTGGCGGTCATGCGCACCGAGATCGACGTGACGCTGAGCGACGACGAGGCGGACGTGGCCGAATACCGCCGGATGGCCAAGGTGGTCCGCAACGCCTCCGAAAGGGCGAACGGACTGGTGGACGCCCTGCTGGTGCTGGCACGCAGCGAGGCACAATCCGGCCGGCGGCTGGTCCGCAAGGTGCCGGCCGACCTGGCAACCAGCGTGTACAACGCGCTGTCGGCGGTCCGGGCCGAGGCGGAACGGATGAAACTCGACGTGACGACGGAGCTGGAAGCGGCGCCGGTGGTCGGCGACCCCAGCCTGCTGGACCGGCTCGCCGGAAACCTGATCGAGAACGCGATCCGCTACAACCACCTGATGGGCCGGCTCTGGCTGCGCACCGAGAACGAGGACGGATACGCCCGGCTGGTGGTGGGGAACACGGGCTACGAGGTAGAGCCGGGGGACGTGCCGGGCCTGTTCGAGCCGTTCCGCCGGGGCGGCTGGGAGCGGACCGGGTCCCGCGGGTCCGGGCTGGGGCTGTCGATCGTCCGGGCCGTCTGTGACGCCCATGGCGGGACGGTTTCGGCGGTGGCTCAGCCGGGCGGGGGTCTTGAGGTCACTGTGCGGCTGCCGGCGGCCGATACGACTCCTGTGGTGGCTGCTACGGCTTCTGTGCCTCGGGCCAAGGGGCTTGGCATCGCGCCTGGCTGATCCGTTTGGTGGTTGGATGCTGCGTGGCCGCCCCTGCCCAATCTGTGCCGGCGTATTCGATCTCCGAAACCGGCGGCATCCCCGACCCTCGGCAAGCTACGCGATCGGGTAATGCTGGGCCGCTCGTCTCCGGGGTATCCGGGGCCTTCTCGTAGGGCGTGGGTGGGTCCTGGTTGGTGGGGTTTGCGGTGTGCGGGGTGGCGATCTTGGCGATTTCGGGTTCGGTCGGCGGAGTCACCTGGGTGTATCGAGGTCCGCAGCATCTGGTCGGCCGGGCGTGACCTGAGGCTGGGGCGTGACCTGAGGCTGGGGCGGGAGTTGAGGCTGGGGCGGGAGCTGAGGCTGGGGCGGGAGCTGAGGCTGGGGCCGCTGGCGGTGCGGCAGCAACCGCGGGCGTTGGACCTTGGTGCGCAGCGGTCTGCTCGGCACCCGCGCGCACCAAGGTCGCGGAGTATGGCGACGATATGGGGCGTTATGCGAGGTTTTGGTCCGGAGTGTGGGACGGGATGCTCAGGATGTGGTGGCGGTGCCCGGTGGGCGGGATCGGGGTCCATCAGCTGGACTGATACCGGCATGGGGACGTAGTTCCGAGGAGTCGCCGCGACCGGTGGTGGGGCATGGCGGCGCGTGACCGCGGCCAGATCCGCGCGGGGTCGCCGACCTTGGGCGATTGTGGTGCGGGCGGGTGCGGAGCGGACCACGCCATCACAAGATCCGGCCGCGACCCCAGGGAGGGGTGATCGGCCGGCGAAGCCGGTCACGCGGAAAGGTTCCCGGCGCCCGATGTCGAGTGGATGCGGCGCGGCACCTCGTCAGACGGGCAGGGCCCTGTGACCCGGCCGGCCCGCGCCCTGTGACCCGGCCGGCCCGCGCCCTGTGACCCGGCCGGCCCGCGGTCATGTGGCCTTGCCGGCCCGCGGTCATGTGGCCTTGCCGGCCCGCGGTCATGTGGCCTTGCCGGCCCGCGGTCATGTGGCCTTGCCGGCCCGCGGTCATGTGGCCTTGCCGGCC
>Ga0307515_10000242_pt1 | contig 135415 bp, 142 predicted proteins | sample 17_EM_MG_FD_194513 | JGI IMG/M metagenome (GOLD analysis project Ga0307515, IMG submission 194513) | Populus trichocarpa ectomycorrhiza microbial communities from riparian zone in the Pacific Northwest, United States - 17_EM | ecosystem: Host-associated > Plants > Roots > Unclassified...
GTTGGGACATACGATAAGTGCACCACGGGATGTATCGGGGGAAGAAGGCACTTGGTAGGGGGAGTTCGGGATATCGACTAACGGATGTTTTGGGGGGGATTTGGAAGAAGGTACTTAGTAGAGGGATTTCGGATTATATGTGTATCAAGTATTTCTGTGGGCAATGATTAGAAGTAGAGTAATCGGACAGTACGGTATTAGCAACCGCTGGAGCTCTTCTAGAGATACTCGATTTCTTAACTTTGATGCTACTCATACATCACTTGCTTAGTTTATGAGACGGAAGCGCTTGCGAGCGAGGAGGAAAAGTCCGATGGATAGTACACCAAGAATGAAAAAGGACCCGAGGCGCCCAAACCCCATTGTCCTCTGACGTTCTGTCTCGGTGTATGATGCGAACTCACAAGGATATCTTCTGGGCCGATCACTGAGCCCACGAAGCCATGCAAAAGAAGCGACAAACGATAACCGCCGGCTTCTAGCCTTTGGCCTGGTGTTTATAGCACTTATTGAGCACTACAAGTTTCGAACTCGTATCCTGGTTTTTCTAGCACCACTTTCAGCCTGATAAGCTCAGAGATCGCTTCCTGTGGACTCGATGATTTTAGCCATAACCATGCAAAACTCATAGCGTTTATCAGCTGGCTAAGTACTTACTCGAGTACTTATGACCTTGATCATGAACCATCAATTACAGACTTGAGTCTTCTGAGTGTTACATATGTACAGGGACTTGATACGAGTTGACTCTAAGCGGGACTGATGGTAAGGCATAAGGCACACAACTCGCTTGTATATATCTCAAGTCTTTCTCTTTCTTTTCTCTCTGTACCTTAAGTCTGTACACGCACACGATTCTCCACTTCATATTCGCAACGCTGAGATAAGTCTGACGGAGGGAGTCGAGTGATGACGTCCTACCATGTGGTCATATTGTCTCGTGTACAAGGCGGTTAGGAAACCAACGGGAATTCGCAGCCCGAATTCTGGACAGTTTTTTTTCAAGGCGAGTAATTAATATAAATAAAGTGAATCATACCAAGAGAGACGTCACGTAACCACATCATAGGTTAAGAAGATGAAAGACCATTAGTAATACATGATGATGTAGTTAGGTAGGGGTGATACCAGCCTGGGTGTTATGTGTAGCATTGGCGGAGGCAGTGAAATTCTCAAATTTCTTCTGCGCCTCAGTCTTGAAATCGTCAAAAGTTGCAACGGTGACGAGACGTCCACAGGCTTCCAGTTTGCTGAAGACGTTTTAAACGGCTGAATCATTGAGTGCGTTCAGCTCGTGGGAGAAACCTTGGGGACTGCTTTGTGAGAAATTAATGCACCAAAGATGTAAAATCGCGGGAAAGTTCCGCGGGAGTGAAGATGATGTAATCACCCAGCAGGAACTTCATGATTCTATCCAAACGGTGCCAGTCGCCGGGAGTCTTCCTTGTGTTGTACTCAATCGCTCTGATACAGGTAGATACGGGGATCTTATGGACAAGGAAGTTCACAATGCTAATCTTGGACATACTGTGCCGAGCACGATGGTTCGGACGAGATTTTTATTGCCAGATTTTTTAGTACCGAATACCCAAAAATAAATGGAATCCTCAAAAGGATCTCTTCGGACGGGGCTTCTGTAACGCGTGACGTCCAAACCATTGTACTCGTATAATACGGTTAATAAAGTCCTTCAACAGTCCTAAAAATCGTCGAAGTAGGAATCGAGGCTTTTAAGCTACTGCAGCAAGCCTGGCAGATTACACGACATTTTGAAGGCATCCAGTAGCTTGTCAGGATCACCACTAAGCTGAGACCTGAACTAGTCCGATCGTCAGAGAACCGTAATGAAGGGGGTATTTAGACATGCCATGGTGTATATTACGCAAATCACCAGCTGCATAGTCTCCTTCTCCAACGCAGTGACAATATGTCAAAGTCTAAATGCCGTCAAAACACCAATTTCGGTGGCCTCGAGGGTTTCTCTAGTGAATGTAGAAGGTAAAATTTCCAATATATTCATATGCACTTCACTATCGAGACCCGTTCAAGAATTAGATAGTGCATCACAGCCTCATCGCTAGCGCTTTGCAAATGGGGTAAACCCTAACGCTGTCAGCCGGGGTGCACCAACCGACAGGAGCACCATCCGGAAGGCCCAGTATGGCACAGCGGGTAGTTTCGGTATTTGTTTGCAGCAGCACATTACCTGTTTTTTGGTTGGGAAATTGTTGCAGACAGTCTTGTTATAGTCATTATTTTACTGAAATGCTTGTCTCGCCCCAGAAACCCTGGGGCGTTAAGGTAGCGAACCAAATGGAGTAGATACCTACATACGCGAAAAGTAACATTTTTTCCCTCCGCCCCGTCCAAAATTACACTCGTTAGAGAGCACATACCCTAGAGTACTTACCTAAGGTAGGTATTCGAATGTGTATACTGCACAAATGCCAAGACTAGATTTGTTTTGATTTTAATCCTGAGGTGTATTTCTAAATACCACCACAGATATACCAAATGCCCACTGCCATTTTTTGGTCAAACGAATACTCCAGAGAGCTAAAAAAATCTATATATTCAACCTATATCTGTCCCAGGCGGGAAGAAATATATTTCCCAAGATTCAATTCGGACATCCGAACAGGCCCTAATTTGCCCGCTCCCACATGCACATCTGCGCCTAGTTTTGCGAACCCCACTATCTCGTTTTTACGCAGGGAAAAAAATGGTATCCACTTTTGGGTCGGATTAAGCTCGGTCCTGGCCGTCGCACGTCAGATAGGCTATCGTGAACTCGAATTCATTTCGATGTTTTAGGCAGGCCTTTCACAAGGCATTGCTGCAATCTAGCCCATCGGACCAGCAACTCGATCTTGCTTGAACGTCGATGTCTGCACCTAACAACAACTTCTAGATCTAACGTCATGGAGATCCCAACTCCGAGAGAAGAGTGACTACTTCACTCCTATATCGCCAGTAGCACTGCCTGGCTTACCACTCTGCGCCAAGTATCCCAAAATAACCGCGCTATGGCTGTATCCCGGAACCGCGGAGTACCAAACAGCGATGAATTCAATCGCATGTAGGACAAAATTGAGTGGACACGCGACAAATTTATGACTTTGGCAACGGCCATCTAATTGACTAACTAGTATACATGCCATTTTTGCCCGACAAAGCACGCTGGTGCGATCTCCCAAATGCCACTCCGTACACAGGCATTTGCTATGTAATTCATTTTATCGTGTCCACTTAGTTCTGTCCCGTAACTAAATCCACACATATACAAAACCTGCTGCTGTGTTGCTGGCGCGCACATCCGTCCATCATGCATACAGGCAAATCGGAGAGCTTAGCGAGAGTGGCCTGCTGCTTACTTTTACATCACTACTGGAATTTTCTTATCGCCTTCCTCCGAGAAGCCCGGGGACAGCTGATATCATGATCATTCGCGTGTCTTCAGCAGACCGGAGTTCGCCAAGTACTGTCCCGAGCACCTAAAACATGTCTCTCAATCAAGATGACGGATCTGGAGATTGGACAAAGCTGCCAAATAACAGGATCGTGTCTCCAGATACGAGATTTTATTTCTTGCGTACGGTATGTTCCGTCTATCCATTAACGATCCGGCCAATTACCATACCAGATATTTATTTCCCCCTTTCTTTGCCTTGGTAGAAGCTGAGGTGGCCAAGCCGAGGACAGCCCATACAAATAAATACCGCCATGGAGAATTCTGTCAGGTGTTCACTGGTAGTTACATCTCACATCAGAAATAGAATGGGAAAAACACGAACGAACGAACGGAAGGGGTTTATAGATGTTGCACAAGATGCGCCACCGTAGAAAATCTCCGAGGTACCGGTGTAACCATGGGAGCCACAACCTTATTTTCTTGCTTCTGATTTGTACGCTAAAATGATTTACGATTTCCCCATACGGGGTGGAACTCGCAATTTATTCTGATTCAGGCTCATACCAATGGGAGCACTTGAGGAGGAGAATGTATGCCCTTCTCCTATTTATTGTTGTAGGCGAAGAATGTTGATATCCTCAACTTCGATTTAAAGCTGCGATGTCGTACAAGGCGGTGTGGTTAGCTCCTGGGCGTGCGTGCACTACAGCGCCCACAAGGATGGGTGTTGGTAGGCAATCCGAGATTGTTCGGAATATCAAACATAGAGAGTCAGGCTACAATGAGAAAAGCCCACTCTATGCCGCTGTCATACTTAGGTTCCGAGGATGCCTTGCACAGTATCCACCCATCCATTAGGTGATCCAGTGCTATTTTCAGCAACAAAAGTACCTGCATTCTCTACTTGGCGTGTGAGTGAGTTAGGCGGCTTTCTGGCGGTTCTCGTCTGATAAATATTACTTCCTGTGGAAAACCTTGGAAAGTCTCAACATGTACTATTGTTGGCGCGTATTACCGAGAGGCGATTCGGATACGAATGCAAGGCTCCCCAATGACAGTTGTCACTCGCTAAATACAACACGGACACAGCTTACCGGTGCTGGATGCCCAGCCCTGCCCAGCCCTGCCCAGCCCTGCCCTATCCGACCTTCTTATTGTGGGCAGAGGGATGATTTGATGATTCGATACTCTCACCAGATGAGTCGTAGCTCATTGGTCTAGGGAATAGCACATCAGCTCTCACAATAAAATTTGTCGCTCCACTCCGGTACGACATGGAACCGAATTGCATCGCCTTGAAGAACAGGGTTGATTGCGGGATGGTTGTACATATGTGATGGATACAATATAAGGGATCCCGAATTCCCACCGATGAAGTCCTTTATTCCAGCAGTATCAATTCCATTCATTCTTTAGTACTCGCAATGGTTTCTGCATCCTATCTTTTCGCCGCAGTTGTGGCATTACTTCCTCTCGTTTCTGCACAGTTGCCACGAAAGTCCCCAGTGTATCCGGATGAGTTCGAACATAATCTTCCTATTCCACCGGTCAAGAGGCCATTGACGTGAGTTCTTCCCGATTTAACTTACAGAGAGTTTCGAATACTAAGGTTCCGTTTTGTACAGCTCATACACGGACCGGAGAACCGGTAAAACCATTGATTTCTACGAGGTTAAAATCAGAAAGTTCAAGAAGCAGCTCTTCCCCGGTCTTGGGGAGGCTACGCTTGTTGGATATGATGGGATGGCCCCTGGCCCTACCTTCAAGGTGAAGAAGGGACGGGAAGCTGTGGTCCGTTTCGTGAATGAGTACGACCGACCCTCAGCAATACATCTCCACGGTTCTTATAGTCGAGCTCGTATGTCACCATTGAATTATTTGATTCGATGATTATTCTAACATTCATGCAGCGTTCGATGGCTGGGCGGAAGATACTATTGAACCTGGCTACTACAAGGATTACTACTACCCGAACAAACAGTCCGGTCGGTCACTTTGGTACCATGACCACGCAGTTGGGATCACTGCTCTCAATGCCTACGCTGGTCAAGCCGGTTTCTACCTCATCGAAGAACCGGAGGTCGAAAGACGTCTCGGTCTCCCCCAGGGAAAGTACGACATCCCTCTCATGTTCCAGTCGCGCTTCTACACTGCCGACGGTGACATTTCGGACATCTCAACGGAAACAACGAGCACCTACGGAGACACCTTCAGCGTCAATGGGCAGATCCTCCCACGCCTTTCGGTCGAACCTCGCAAATACCGCTTCCGCATGTTGAACGCTGCAGCGTCACGGACATTCAACTTCACCCTGAGTGGGCAGGATAATGACCACATCCCCTTCTGGGTTGTTGGATCGGATTCAGGGTTTTTGTCTCATCCCGTCGAGACGACAAGTTTGGTCCAGGCTATGGCGGAGCGCTGGGAAATCGTCATTGATTTTTCTAAGTTTGAGGGTCAAAATCTGGTTCTCAAGAGTGCAAAGACGTTTGTGGATGAGGACTATGCAGGGACTGGGAATGTGATGCAGTTCAGAGTCGGACGAAAGGTTACTAGCCGCGCTGGAAATGGCCCGCTTCCGGGAACGCTAGTGGACTTGGACCTCCCGACGGCTCAGGATGACATGGTTGTTCAGCAGTTTAACTTTACCCGCCGAGGGCCGTACGTATACTATATCCCTTTCGCTCCATCAAGTACTAACCCGCAAATCAGAACCGGACCTTGGACTATCAACAATAGAACTTTCGGCGACCCAGCCAACAGGCTCGTCCACAACGTTCCATTGGGAACCACCGAGAAGTGGATTCTGCACGGTGGTGGAGACTGGTCACACCGTTGGTTCCCCAAGCCCTTGAATTGGATTTGAACCCTAAGCTAACAACCGCATCTAGCAATCCATATCCACCTTGTCGACTTCCAAATCCTAGAGCGCATTCCCATCGAGCCCCGAAGACCCGGAACTTTGCCCGGACGCAACTATGTCACCCCTTATGAAGCAGCCGCTCTCAAGGACGTTGCCGATCTCGGCCAGAACGAAGAGGTCACCGTGTTGGCAAAATACGCCCCCTGGGATGGTCTTTACATGTTCCACTGCCACAATTTGATACACGAGGACCATGAGATGGTACATACTATCCCGCATTCCCGTCATGAGCATATACTAACTGATGATAGATGGCCGCATTCAATGTCACCGCATTATCAGAGAAGGGATACTCTAGCAACGGCAGATTCTCGAATCCGATGACGCAGGAATTCAGGGCAAAGCCGTACTCGGTTAGCGTCACTGATATCAGGAGGGTGAGAAATGAGTTGAAGAAGTTTGCAGAGATGAATGCATATAACCACAAGAATTAAACTTGGAAGTTCCCGGCATGGATGGATGGCTTTTAATAGATGGCGTTTCGGTTTTTTTTGGTTGCATTGAATGGCGATGGCGAGGTAAAGAGATAATAATATTCTAGATAATAATAATAATATACCTGATATTTGTTGTAAATTCGTTCCGTTGGCTCTTGTACTGTGTTTTTTATGGTTCAATCAAGTTGCTGGGTTTTTACATGGAGCTTTTGTTTGATGATTGATTCAAGTGGAGTTGATACTTTTAACAGACTTGAGAGGATATCGATGTAGAGTGCACAAGCGGGATAGAGAAACATGCTATTTTATAGAAGTATTCGAAGAAGCACCGTTACGACCCTACCATGACTTTTTTTTTTCCAGCCCAAAGACTCGCCTAATCTACCACCAAAACCCAACCCAAACTCAAAAAAGGCGTATACCCACAAAATAAGAGCCTAGACCGTTCTCGAGTTCTGCAGAGATGGCGTCGGGACATTGCGGATCGACTCAAACGAATGCCTCCCAGCCCTAGCCCTAACAGCTCTTTCCATGTCAGCCTCCTCAGACCAGGAACTATCTCCAACGTCATCACTGCTGTTCATGTCCCTAAACGGATTCTGGCTATTCTGACTATCGCGGTTCCCAGCATCCCCCTTCACCACCGTGACCCGCGGATGCTGCATCCTCGCCACCGCAACTGTCTTCAGCGACGAGTGCGAAGACTGCAGCCTGTACGCTGTTTCCCACGTATCTGCTCTTTCAGGCGTCTGGGCCGGCGCAGCAGGTAAAAAGGCCTTCTTTATTGGTGCCATCACATATTTCCTGATCGGGTTGAGAACCCCCCTCTGGAACCCGGGGCTGGCCCACAACTTGCGCCGCAGAACGCGGTACGCGGGGAACGAGACAGAGACGAGGAGTGATGCCATTTCGAACACTGATGCCAGCGCAACTGTACTCTGCGGCGAGGTGTGCACGATGTCTTGTACGTCCAGATACTGTACGACGAGGTAGAAGCGGTAGGTTGCTGCCATGGCCGGCCATATTCCCGTGGTGATTACCATGACCAGGTAAAACAGCTTGCGGCGGGGTGGGAGGTGCATTCCGAGAATGGCGATTATCGGGTAGGCTAGAACTGGAAGACGTTAGAAATTGCTTATAGGGGGGGAGGAGAGACAAACTCATGAGATCCAGAGTAACGTTCATGTATGTAAACGGGATCATCGTTTGAAGGTCCGAGAATGCGTTGCAGCTATCAGTCTCTCCGGGGGCCCTAGGATATAGTCAGCGGGGTACGATATGTGATGAGCACCAAGAGTGGGCCAAACCAAACGCGATCAACTGGCACACAAAAAAACGCTGTGGCACCCACCGTTCCTAGGAAGCCAATGATACTCATTGCCACGGTGGCCCACAACAGCATCTGCAGCCTCTGCGAAGCAACATAAGAGAGTGCGATGTAATGGGAGATAAATCCGACTTTCATGACATAAATGAATACGCTGTAAAGAACCCGGGAAGCGTACAGCGACTATTCACATCTACGTCAGCACTAGAACAAAAATTACTTAACATCTCAGCGACTCCTCTCACCTTCAAAACATAGATATGCGCCTCCACCGAGTCGTCAGGTGTATTTCCACCGTGCGCCTTGTCGGCAGTCATATCCAGCAGCTTGAATTGCATGACAATGACGGTGAAAAATATTATGAAGGAGAAGACGACGGAAACGTCACCCATCCAACGCAATCGTGGGATTTCGCTCATGTATTTGCTGTCCCCCTTGTAGGACCAGAAGCGTGCGACTACGGCGAGGAGGCAGAAGATTATGATGATGATATAGCTTAGCCTCTGGCCGCACGCTGAGAGTCCTAGTGGCCCATCGCTTTGAGTCAGAGACGTCATCTTGTGGTGATAATGGTGGTAATGATTGTCGGTTATCCGCCAAACGGGGTGGATAGGTGGAAGAGTGGAAGAGACAATATCAGTCGCTGGGAGAAGGAAGCTTAGAAGAGAAGAAAGAGCGATGTCATTGCGTTGGGGACCTTTCTGTCTTGCTTGACCCTACAATGTAGGTGTCATTCCTTTCCTGGGATTGTGTCTTTTTGATATCACTCGTTTGTGATTTACCTAACTGGCTATTACCCGAGTTCGCGAAGTTACGATATCGATAGACAAAATTCGATATCACAATGCGGGCTATTCCTCAATAGATAGGACTTCGGGTATAGGTTCCACTTCATCTTTATACGATTCATCACTCCTGCTTAGACATGCGATGTTCCACCATAGGCAATAGGAGAGCAAAAGAATGAGTACTACAGGTTTCGAACCTCGGTCGGACTAGAGTACCTAGAAACACGGGTGAGGGTATGGTCGTGGTTATACCAGTTTTGATTTCTAGTGAAGTCATACTTGTGGGATCCCCCGACCTCGCAAGCTGAGTGTGAGCAGTTCATTTATATAGTAGAACGAGACGAACAAAAGAAAGCAAAAGAATGTGCACAACAGGTTTCGAACCTTGGGTGTTTTTAGCACCAGACGTTTACAGCAATTGAGCTGGCGTTTACAACAACAGCTAGACTAAGCACCATCTGTTATTGTTTTATTGGAGAATTCGGACCCTAGTGCATGAAAAACGATTTGTCCGGTCTGTCCAACAGTGTACTCGTATCACTCGGACATCTAAGCTTAGAATCACTTCTTGTTTACTAACCCCAATCATGCAAACAAGTCTCCCAACAATCAGTCCAGTCAGTTCAACGATAAAAACCAGTCGCATCTGCAACTATGCCCATGTAACCTAGCGGCAGTGATAGCGGGGGGGGAAATACATCCGCCTTCTGCGTGTTTTAATGGACAGAAGAGAGCAAAAGTATGAGTACGGTGTTTGTAGCACCAAGGACTGCCACCTAGCTAAGTTAGGCGTCTATTCCTGTTCACTTACTCTAATCACTCTATAGCAACCAGCCCGGCTATACCAGGGCTCCGACCACATCAATTCTAGTAACGTTCTGTAGAGGATGCTAAAACTATCGCATAAACAACTGATCGCTTGGCTTAGCTGATGCAATAAACACTAGGTGCTGTAAACACCGGGGTTCGAAACCTCATGGCGCTTGAAAATATCAGTCAATGGAACCAGTCTGCGGGCTCAAAACCCGCTCAGGTTTTTCTTTTAGAAAACCTACTTTACAATCTGTACAAGATTGCAGAAATCAATTCATATACAACAACTAACCGCTTAGCTTAGCTAGTGTTATAAACGCCAGGTGCTGTAAACACCGGGGTTTGAAACCTTAAGACGCTACAAATGTCGGTCACGGAAAGGGTTGAAACCTCCAACTGCAGGCTAAAAACTGCAGTTATCACTTTTTGCTGTTTGCTTTACATAGTCTCGGCTTATCCGTAGAATTTGGGAGGCATTACGAGATATTTAAACTTCCCCTGATCGGTGTCCCTCGCTTCTCTTGTTTGTAATCAATCCTGTACTCGCTCGATTGACAAGAAGCGATCACGTAGCTTGACTGGTGCTAAAAACACCGGGTGACCAGAACGCGGGTTCGAAACCTGCAGTGATCAATTAAGTGTTATCAACACCGAGACCCCAGGCTTGAAACCTATTCATACAAATAATGAGTTGGTGCTATAACCACCAAATCCCCAGGCTGAAAACCTGCGGTTTCCACTTTTTGCTCTTCCTTCAATACGTGTGCTTCCACCGGCAGTCGTCTCTGGGTGTCTAAAACCTATAAAGAAGAACGGATTCACAAGAAACGATCTTGTAGCTTAATTAAATAGCTGGTTGGTGCTAGAAACACCAGATGGCAGGTTCGAAGCCTGTACTGTTCAATGGTGTTATAAACACCAAGCCCCAGGCTGAAAACCTTCCATGATTAATTGCTTGTGCTAAAAATGCCTAAGTTCCAGGTTTAAAACCTGTAATTATCACATTTTTCATTTATCCAACTCTCGGACTACTTGCCGCCGCACCTAGAGAGGATAAAGAGTATGATGTGCCGGGAGACCCTATTCATACCCTCCCTCTGCAACGAGTGAGTTACAGAAAGATCACCGCAACAAGAAAACAGGACAAAAGAAAGGCCCAATGGGGTTTGAAACAGCGCGGTGTTTACAGCACCTGGTGTTTATATCGCTATGGGGGTTTGAACCTTGGTGTTTTCAGGACATGGTGTTTGTAGCGCCATTCTTTACCTGCTAAGGCAATCTGTTCTTGTTACTGGAATTTGATGTAGGTCTACAATGTTGTTTCGATGGGCAAAGAACCCGCTGAAACACCGCAAAATCCTTTCCACGGCATCAAAATACCCGAATCTATGTTTCACCACGTTATAGGACTAGAGAGGTGGTGGTAAATATCTATAAAATCACCCCGTACTTATAGCGGTGTGATTGTTTGTGAATCGCAGCATTGCGCCCTAGCGTTCAGAATGGGGTCGTCGGAGGCATGGGGTGTTGAGAAGAAATTGCAGAATATCTCCTCGGATTGGGGGAAGGGTTGATAAGTGATGGACGAGCGATGAATGGTGTTGGTGGACTTGGACCTTCGATGGCATTCACTCAGCACGGGATGATGTAGTTAAATACTCCGATTATAATCCATCAACTTTGCAGTGGTGGATCTCTAAGCCCGCCCAGTTATCAGCGCATAAAACCGGTTCTCAGACAGGGCATCCATTACTACCACCCATCATCAACAGTACTTAGAATATCCATGAGAGCCAGCAAATCTACGCATCACATTCGTAATTCACAAGATTCCGCCAACATAAATAACCAAACACCCAGGTCCAGATCAAAAAGCAAACGCAAAAGAAAAGAAACAGATGTACTCCATTACACCAGCCCCACTAATACACTGACGATCCAGCTAACAGCCGCTTCAGCACAATCGCCGCCAACACCACAGCTAACAACGCAATAAGCCGGTCCAGCCAGAACGTCTCCTCTCGCCTTGGCTGCGGTGGTTGCGGTGGCTGCGGTGGCTGCGGTTGCGGCACCGGCGCAAACCTCGGGTCCAGATACGGTGGTAACGGACCCTGCAGATGCGCCGGGATACCATTCACAGTCTGTCCAATCTGGGGAACTACATTCGCAGCAACCGGCCGTGCCGGAGCCGGAGCCGGAGCCGGAGCCGGGGGCGGTTGTGTCGTAGTCGTCGTCGCCGTCGTTGCCGCCGCCGCAGAGCCCTCAGTACTCTCCTCCTTCTTAACCTTAAACCCAATCTTCAACTCCTTCGGCGTCTCCTCATCCACCCGTTTCGCCACCCCCATCTCCCTTGCCGCTTCTTCACTCTCTTTTAAAATTCCCACACTCGTCTTCCCACACGTCTCACACCTCCACTCCCGGCTCTGCAGCGCAATCTTCTTCCTCTGCTCCTCGCTACACTCCAGCGCTCCCACCTGCCCGCCTGGCTCACTCTCCATAAACCCCCGCAATGCAACCACCGCTGTCCTCACCCCCCACGCCGGCTGCCATGTGTCTTCGTGGTGGTCGGAAATGCTGAGACATATCTCCCGATTTACCTCGAACCGTCCGCTGGGGCTCAGGAAGCGGAAGGAAGGCGGCCGCATCGGGTATGTGGGAGGGAGGTTGATGCGCCCGTGGTAGATCCCCTGGGCGTATGGCGTCTCGGGAGGTCCGCGCACCGTGAAGTGCCATTCGAAGAGGTTTGTTTCGAGTGGGGCGGCATGGTAGTCGGGGGATGGGGCGGAGGCGAGTTCGGCGGCTTCGCGGACTGCGGGGGGGGGAGTCAGTGGAGTTGGGGAGGGAGGGGTGGAAGGCGTACGGATGCGTTTTATGGTAGGGGATTTTTTGTTGTAGGTCGGCGGCGCGTCTGAGCTTGCCATAGCTGCAGTGGTAAGCTTTAACTAGTGGTGGTGCTAAGAGGTTGACTAAGTTTCTTGGTTGGTTGAATTTAGAGTCGCAGAGATAAGAGAAGAGAAATCGGCGACGGGGGCGGTGAGAGGAAGGAGGACAGTGTAAGATGTAAGAATGGTGTATGGAAGGATGAAACAAATTGGATGTTTGATTTTGGCAACGGTGGTCAATTCGTCCCTGGCTATCTCTGAAATTAGAGGAAGTTACCGGGTAATCGGTGGTAGATAAGATAAGAGATTCTCCGTCTCGCACTGTCACTCGGCGCAGTGCATAGTCAATCACTCGGGTTTTTCGTTCGCAATAAAAGCGCCTGTCACTGGCTTGTTACGGGAGATGCGCCCCTTTGTACTATGAATACAGTCATATATTATGTTCTTCATGTGAGGCTGGCAATCACCCCAATCGGAGTTCGCACGTCCGCTGCTGAGTGAGAGTTCTAAAGAATATGGACAGACGATGGAAACTTACAGAAATTTGCACTTTCTACGTCCAAAACTACATGCCCGGAAATATGTGGGATTATTCACCAGCGAATGCAACCCACCGAACTATTCCCATGAGAAAAGGGGCGAAATCACCATCACAGCAACATCTATCATCACCGTCGTTAAAGCAATAAAGATCACTTCATTGTCTCAAACCATATGAAAGAACTTATCATTGCCAACCTAAAAAATAAAGCAAAAAACAGAACACTTCAGAATCCCTAAAACTTCTCTCTAACAAAAAACCCTCCATACTTGATGCCATAATAAAAAATATATGTCGAAAACCGTCCAAGTAGTCAAACGTTCAAACGTGTCAAGAAGTGAAGAAGCCGGCTGGGTGAAAAAGAATTGAAGGAAAGTATTTCTTGAATCGAGAGACCATAGAAGAAGGAAAGAGCGTTGGATGTCGAGAGGAGAGTCGGTGTATGTCCAAAGAAGAAAAGGATGAGAGTAAGGAGAAGGTTTCATCGGAAACACCGTTGATCCACATTGGACTAGCATATCGTGCACATGTAATCTGCTCCCTTAGTCAACCCAATTCCAAACCAAGGTGCCAGTAGAAAGAGGGAAACGTACAAGTTTGTCCCCGCCCTTCGTCCACAGGCTCGTTATCCTCCTGCGGAGCTGCGGAAACGACCGCCTTCACAACGTTGACTGTAGGTTGCATCTTTCAGAAATACTGAAGCTAGGAAGCTGTTCGTTTGGTCGAATATTCTAAGCGTGCGGGAACAGGAGATTTCGGTGAGGTGAGGACGTAGAAGAGGAGACATCAATCGAGTCGGACTTGGAGGAGGAGATGGAGGGGGAGGCATCTTTATTCTAGGCTGAGGCCGATCTTTTGACATTTTGGTTGTAGCGGTGATTGTGATATACCTAATGGTCAGGCTCAATCGCATGAACTCGGAGGATTTACTGACACAAAATGTAATAAGTGTATATGTTGCTTGCAATTGTTCCTGCCTCCAATATTAACAGCGGCCTCTTTGAAAATATTTCCTTCGGGATTTGTTGCCGTCTGTGTCAGGAATAATCGCAAGCTCAATCAAGTTGTCCCCACCATCAAATCGCAAGCTAAAGTCCTATACTCGATCATGGTCTCTCACACACCTCACTAGCCACCAGAAAGACCTCGGCGGTCACCACTAGCACAGCATACGCCAAAGTAACGGCATAAAAAGCCATATCCAGTTATGCGGTGTTGACGAGGTTAGGGTTGCGGAGAGGGGGAGAACAATAACAAGACCACTCGCTCCCCGCTCCACAGCCGTGCTTTCGCTTAGCTGCACGGTTAACGCCAACCGAGGGACCGAGTCTTGGTATTGTGCATCCATTTTGGGAACGACCAAGCTTCGTCTTGGTATTGTTCTTCGGTGCTCGGTCCTGGCCAATGATGATCAACGGTTTCTGGCTGCCGATGATGATCTACGGTCACTATACATAAGTCGAAGCATTGGAGATTTTCACTGTCATATAATCTCCGAGAGTAGAAAGGTCGATGATAGGATGTGATCTGCGAGCTGGAAGATGAAGCTCTTAACCCGCGATGATCTGTCTCTTGTGTTCTCTTTCTCTTCAAACTCCTCTATTAGTAGTGATAATGTAATGGAAAGTTAGTAATATTTAGTCGTCCATATTTATAGCATTAGTTTAGAGTATACTTTTTCATCCTTTCTATCTTTCAGTTTTGTATTGTCTGGGTGGAGAAATGAATTCAACCCATTGGTCTATTGATGAATAAGCTGGAGTTTGTGACCACAGACTGCAGTAATGTGCTCTTTTACTCTATGGTATACTGCCGTCTAGCAAGATTTATCCCGAATAAAGCCCCTCTAGCGCCATAAAACACTTCTAAACCTCAAGCTCCTCCTCCTCATCTTCTCGCAACCACGTCCCATCCCAATTTTCCTCCTCTCCCTGACTCTCATCATAGTCTCGTACCTTAATATCCTTTGTTGGCCCAAAAAACCTAACCCGCAACAACTTTTCACCCTCCACCTTTTCTTCTAGCGGTAGACACAAAGTCCCCTCCATCCCCTCGGGCCGAGGTGGTAACGCAAATCTTGCTAGTTCTGGGTCAGGGTGGGAAACCCACTCGATGACGGTATTGAACTCCACATCGCCATCGTCCATAGATCCGGCTTCGGAGTAGATATCCCACTGGTATTCCTCATTATCGGAGTAGTAGTATTCCTGCTCCTCGTCTGCTGGTTCGAGCTCGTCATGCTCAAACTCATCATACCTATTTTCGACATACATTACCCGTTCATCTTGTTCCTGGTGCACGGGTTTCTTTTTCGCGGGAAAAGTAGCCGTAACGATCGACTCGCCCTGTTGGATCTGGGTTTCGACCTTTAAGGAAGCTATATCGATGATAGTTTCTGGTGCTTTAGATGTCAGTAAGTGCAAAAAGGGAAAGTGATGGATCGAACGCACCCTCTGTGGCTTTGATCCCGTTGAGGACGTCCAGAAATACTTCGTAGCGGTAGTGGCAGGCTCTTTGCAGTGCGTAAGTTTCCTCCCATAGCCTCTGGGCGTCGATAGCTACCTCGACGGTGTTTATTGCCCATAGCTTGCCACCCAACTTAGCGGAAAGCTGTAGGGAGACGTCGTCAAGCTCTCGCCAGTTCTGACCATCCTCCGGCCAACCATGTTGCTTACGGTACCGTGCATCTTTAAGATGTTCATCGCCCTTAAGCCACTCTTCGATAATGAGTTCCGGGACGAAACGGAGGAGACGACCACCGATCATCAACGGCTCCAGCACTGCTCGAAGGGAGGGAGGAAACTCTTCCTTTTGGAATGAATAGTTATGTATATGAACCAGCCTCAGCGTCTCACCTTCAGCATGCCGCGGCTGCACCTCCTCCTCGCCCCCAGCCTTGATCACGAACACTGCGACCTGCGAGCAGTCGCCAAACGCGCGGAGCACGGGGTGTTGACCCGCACCGTTATCGTCAACGGGACAAATAATCCCCTTCATCTCCCCCCACTCCGACGAACCGGATGGTATTTCGTCCACACTCCCACACGTCTCCGCTGCCTCCCTTAACACCGCATCAACATTCTCCCCCTCCACCATCATCCCCCGTCCCAGTCCTCCAGCACCAGTAAACTCAACGTCATACCCAAACTTCTCTGCCGCCTCCCGTGCCCAAAGCCGGAATTCTCGCCGCGTCCACTCGAAGCGATGGTCGTGGTGCCGCATTCGGTATGGCACTTCGGGCCTGCGGAAGCCTTCGAACTTCTCCACCGCGGGATCCAAGGCTTCTAGATAATCGAACAGGGCGTTGAAGTCTCTATTAGGCGTGGTGACGATGCAGACACGCGGTTTCATCCTACCCAGCAGCACCGGAGCAAACGCGGAGAGAGGCCCAGGATCGAGGTGTTCAATAACTACACTTCGTTAGGAAAATTCCACGCGCGTGCGAGGTGACTACCTTCGGCAGAAACGATGACATCGTGATACCCTACGTCATGGATTTGCAGGTCCTCAAAGCTCCCAAGAAACAAGTTTATATCCAGCCCATACCAGCGATCTTCTTCCTCTCTGGGATTTTGTCTCAGCGATGGCCAGGTGGGACTCTGACAGATATCGATGCCGGTCATTTTAGATAGCGGGAGGAGGTCGTCGCATGGGATGAGACGCCGGAGCAAAGTTGCGTCACCGCAGCCGGCATCGAGGAGACGGGTGAGTTTGTTGGAGAAGCGCGGGGTTTGGGAGAGGTGTTTGGTGGTTTCGTGGATGGTGAATTGGCGTTGGAATTGGAGGGGGGGTTCGAAGGTGAGCTGGGGGGTTGTGGGTAAGGTTGGTTCTGGTTCTAGTTCTGTTGAAGGAGCTGGTGGTGGGGAAGCCATGGCCGTTGGATGGTGGGGTGGTAGTGGGATGGTGGGGTAGTGGGGGTGGTGTGTCCAGGTCAACGCGTCAACGAGCAAACAAATCTTGCAGTTCGTCCTACAACCAGCGATTTTTTAGGCTGGATGCACGAACGCGGCTCCTGCATGCCAATTACCTAGGTAGGTAGGCAGCAAACATGCACTCTAACCCTACGCGGCGGAATAGCATTCCGATACACGGATCCTTACATTAACACGTGATCGTGGACGAGTTAGAAACCATGACGCGCCGCAACAATTCGCAACACCACGCAGAGAGCTATTGCGTTCTCAATAAATTTTTATTCTGAAATTCGGTATAACAAATCCCCCAGCCATGACCCCAGAACTCTTCACAGCTAGACGGTTAAGCGCAGCACTTATAATCTATCACTCGTCAGTACCCTCCCAACCCTCCATGGGACAAACTTACTACTCGGACCCTACGCACGTTAGCCCACCTGCTCCACCCCCCTCTCGGAAAACTCACCGGACAATACCCTTTCTTCCAAGACCCATTAATACAACTCGCCTTATTAACATCCCCGCAGTCATTATTCGTATACTACCCCGTCAGCACCTCCTCCCTCCTGCAAGCAATGGGTCATACCGGAGCTCTACACTTCGAGCGAACACAGCAGATATTGTATGCCCCGCCGGGACAGTAGCCTGCAACCTGCTTCTGTCAGATGCTGCTGTGGGGAGGTGGTGGGGGAAGGGAAAACAGTGTAGCCTTTGTAGTCGCAAGAGGACGGGAGACCGCAGATGCCTGTGTAGGTGTAGGCGGAGCCGATGGGGTAGCAAGGTTCACCCGTGCGCGCTTCTAGAGTGCGGGCTTGGATGATGGTGGGGGGAGGGCCGCGGCCAGGGATGGCGAGGGTTAGGGTGAGAAGGAGGAAGAGAACGGTGAGGTGCATTTTGGTTTGATGAGTTGTGTGGGAGAGGGGGAGATGGGGTTATATAGGCCAGTGGATGTGCCTTGTTCCTGGAGGGGTAGAAATGTGGCAATTCGGTTCTCTGTATCGAGACCAGAGAAACAGGCAGGGCTGATACGGAGTCGGTTACTAGCAGCTACGTAGAGTATTATCCTTGGATTCGGGTGGCGTTCTGTGTACGTCTCCGTAGTGTCTAGAGATATCAATAACAGAAGTGACATCGAATTGACCTCGCGTAGTTGCATCCATTGCGATAAAAGGCTGTTCACAAAAACTGGTGGTGACTGGTTGTAGGAGTTCTGTACATTATACCCAGCATTATTTGCGTTACTATGATGTTAAAATTTGTGATAAATATATATTGCAACAAGTTTTCTTATAAATCTAGTGAATCGATGAATCCTTCCACGATCACTCTAAAGATAACCAGCTCTCGGTAGAAATATTGAGATCGTGACTGGCAACTGGGCACGATGGGGTTTTGCAGCAGTACTGCGAATGTACTTCTATGGTAGAGCTATAATCATTTGCAAGTAGCAAAGAAAGACTCAACACCATGCTCTTCGCCTGTAGCTTTATTGTCTTAGTTATTATCATGAGCAAGACAGCGGAACACGAGCCGTAGACCCAAGGTTACCGGGTCAACCACCAGATCTTTACTCCATCTCACCACTGTGCGACAGCTAAGCAGCTAAGACACTCTTTTCCTAAGCTGCATCACTTCTATAATAACATAATGATATTAGAGGTATCATATTATCTGAAAGCTTGCTGTGTCTCAAGCCGAGAAGAGATAATCCCGCGAGAGGCTTTGATACATGCCTTCGCCTCCTACACAAGATTCCGGGTTTACGGTGTAACGCCGAACTACTGACCCAAGTGTACACGTGCGATTACAGCCTTTCCGAACTTAGGTAGGACGTTGAGACTCCAACAGATTCGAGCTAATCTCGCACTCGTTCGACCTAAACCGTAAAACCATCTCTATTTTAGTGACACATTCTCTTTCATCCCTCTTCATCTCATCCATCCTCTTCATCTCATCCATCCTCTTCATCTCATCCATCATCTTCATCTCATCCATCCTCTTCATCTCATCTTATAACCTAGCATCAACTGTTCTCAACGTACCGCTATTTTCTCCTTCTAAACCAAACGTCGTTAGAAACGACGACGCCAACCATGGCTCACGCACGACGACCTGTGGAGTATTCACTTTGCTACAGTGTTAGTACATTCAATATGGCTATCAACTTGGATAAGCATTAATAACGACTAGAGTATAGGCACCGACCTCCAAGCTGCCATGTGGTATCTACAGGTTATCTTGCAGTGATCTACTAGCGACAATGGTTGGCCATTATAGTTTTCAGTAGTCCCAGCATCTCCCTTGTATTTGAATCGTATCCGGGGATGTTTTGAAACTAATCTCACTACTCCCATTCGAAGTCGGATGATGGCCCGTGGAGTAGCAGATTTTCTACAGTTAGTACTCGTACATTGCCGGCAGTAATAACGATCGAGATACGTACTATGCGGCATGGAAGCCTAGATTTTACAACGCCCAGTGGAATTCTCAAAAGATCAAAGCCCTCTGAGCCTGTCCAGTGATCGACATAGCCACTGTATCAAGGATCATCTCGGACCCGATTTCGTCACCGGGTCCTCCGCGCCTATGGTTCTGGATCGAGGAACATTGCAAAGGTCTTTAAACTACTCTACTTCTGGGCTAGACCCCCAGGTGGTTTGACCCAACGGCCGGTTAGTTATGAAGCCGGACGGTCTGGCTGCTTAGGAACATCAGTATTCGATAGTACTACAGAGGACGGGAACCTCGCTTGTCACACTTTTTAAGGGTCGCAGGATTACGCACAATGAGGGGGGCTGGGGTCCGAGTTCGGTTTCAAACTGGAGGTGTACAATGGGTGATCATATTTTCCTTTTTCGGGAGTCAATATTCAGCGAAGAGGCTGTTAGTTTCATTGTGTCCCACTATGCCACACAGAAGCTCACAGCATCAACACTAACCGACAAAACTACTGCTGTGACAGTCAACAAATTTGGGTTTGTGGATCAAGGGATGAAGCTGGAAGTGACCGAGAATTCTAATAGCTATCTGCATCTTCGTACCTGCGGAATCGATGGAGCTGATATTCAATGTCATCCATAGGCGACACTCTCGCCGGTCCGTTCCATTGGTTGATAATTTGGCGAGCCGAGTACAAGACATCACCGTTACTATGCTCAATCTCTACTCGTTACACCTGTAGATATAAGAAGGAAGGAGGGGTGAAGATTGTGTTGCCGCATAGGCAAAATGGAATGTTTTCATGACGATTATCTGGTCTTAAGAATTAAATTACCCGGTTTTGCAATGGATTTTCTAGTAGCAGAGACCCTAAGGCTCAGCCAGTGTTCCTAAGCGGCCAGCCGGCTGCCGGGCTTTTTAGATATCTGCAGGTCGACCACCTGTAACGCAGGCCTGGCCAGGCCGCCATTTCAAAAGCCTACACTGCAAAAAGCCTGCAGTTTTTAAATATCTGAGGCTGCCCATAGATCCGGCCGGCCTGGCCTCAATTTTGGAGGCCTACTTTGGCGGAGGCCAGATCCGATTTCATGCAGGCCGGCCGGGCAGGGCCGCTGGGATCAGCCTTGAGTCAAGAGTCTGGGATTAGTCCATTTCGACACTAACACCCGGACAGTCCGCTCATCCGAAAACCACATCAGAGGAAACTGTCAAAGTGAGAGATAGTCCCCAGGAGAAATTCCTCGAAAGTTCTTCGGTGCTGGGGTAACTGAATGAGAGGGTGTCTTTGCGTCCACTTTGAATTGCAACCTTCTCTTCAACTGCAATTCTGAGAACATAACCAACCAATTAGACCCACCAGCGCAACTCGCAGATGGCACCTGCAATATGCTTGTGACCAAGGTGTCGTCACCGTGTTTAAGGACGAAAAGGACAAGAGGATTAAAACGAGACTCCTTGAAAGTTGCTACGGTAACTCCGTGTAGTCCATCAGACTGCTAGGCATATTACACGAGCAGTCAATATAAGGGTGTATATCAAAGAATGGCTGTGTACTAAAGGCCGTACACGAAAAAGCGGCAGGGAAACCGATTCCAGATTTTGTTGAGCTGATTGAAAGTACAGCAATATGCCATGCCAAGCACTATGATATAAGTTACCTTTTGTAGTTAGTATACTTAGTCATCGCTCGACCTTATTTCAACGCGATGTATCTTGTTACACAACACAATAGACACGACCGTCACATACGCATGCATACCACTCACTACACGCGCACCTGCTACGGTACAAGGTACAACATTTGACAGACGATGGCGGGAGTGAGAGCATGAAGGCGGCAGGAAGTCTCGTATTGATTTCGGAACATCCGTTAACTATGGGGAATCCCGTTGTTGCAGCGCATTGCCAAAAATTCATTAAGCTAGAGTCAAATGGTGGGCGGAATGACAGTATTGTGGGGCTATAGGGTGGTAGCTATGCTAAAGTACTCTGAAATGGAAATATTCACCGCGAGAGCGCAACATGGTTTCACCTCTGACATCTAATCTAAGGCGGGAGGGACAAGTGAAATGGTTCTCAGGAAAAACGGTTGGCAGTTTGACTCTAGGGCCCCTTGTGTAACATTACTGGCTACGGACTTGAACAGTCGGTTCTAGAGAACTGAAAATGCGTTCATGGTCCGCAATCAACAGTTTACTGCTTCTGTAGAACTTATTTTTAGTGGTAGGTAGACTATTTTTAGTAGAGGATGTGCTATTTTAGTGGTATACTATTTGGAGTAGACATTAGCATTAGTGTCAGTCGGCCTATGGGCACCCGGGCCCACTCAGAAAGCCTGACTGCGAGAAAGAGACCGCCCGGTATCGATGCTGTTCCACCTGTTAGCCTGGATTCTCCCGGTAGCAATGAACCCACGGGTGTGGCATAGAAAATAATACTGTTGGGTGGTAGGGCAAGACGATACATAGTTTTTATCCCCTTCCGAGCTCTAGAGTCCAGACTACGTGTTTCTCTCCGCAAGAGCTTTTAATAGTTAGTTCAGATGCAGAACTTGCCTGCTTAGGCGAAGCTCTGAGTTCAAAGGGCGGGTGAGTGAGTGAGTATTGCTGATCGTTCCCCGCATCTGTAGTCAGAATAGCAGATTTTAATGCTGGATTCGGGGAAGCTTCTGGCGAGTATCACAACTGCTAGGTTGTAGGTGGTCATACATTGCTATCCGCAGCTCTGGGTGCATCTGGTGGCCACAGCACCTGATTAAGTTTCCTTTTTCTGATTTCTCAACAGCAGAATGAACAGTAACATGGTCCAACTTATTTGGTGCAGGCGGGGTATTGAAGTCTCCGGTTGGCAGGTGACTCACGAGATAAATGAGGGATATCACCTTTCTAAGCTGGTTTGTATACGTACACATTCGCACTTTACCTTCACCCATCAGGAAGCGATTCAAACATTGAGCCATAGTTCGAGATATCAGGTATAAATATAACCATACGCTTACAAAGATTTGAAATTAACACTTTATCATCCTCTTCTAACATTAAGTCATCTATAACTCGTCATGATCGTCTGACTTGCTACCGTCTTTCTGGTCTGTAAATATGTTAGTAAAGAACATCAGAATGGGAATTAAGACACGTACAAAGCTTCGATGTAATGGACGAAACAAACGTAGTTAGCTCGCCTGATTTTTCCTCGATGGACTCTATTGAAGCATCCTTGTCCAAACTCCTATCAAGTCCCAGTTAGAGCTGGGATCATGGTACTGTGTTGGACTTAACATACCTGAGCCACGCAACTGTTTCATCAGCCGCTTTAGTAAGAGCCTTCTTATCCTCGGAAGACAGCTTGGTAGCGAGATCATCCCCAAGTCTTCGGATCGAGTTTACTTGCGACTAAAGGGAGGTAATTAGAATCAGTGGAACCCACGATCCCCTGATGTAGCTCCAAACTAACCTCAAGATTACTCTTTGCCTCGGCGCGCTTCCTGAACTCCTCATCCTTGGCGGCGTATTTTTCAGCGTCCTTAACCATGCGTGCGATCTCCTCTGCTGATAGGCGATTCTCCTGGTTTGTGATCTTTGCGGATTCGGTCCGTCCGGACGCCATGTCTCGGGCACTCACTTGAAGCATTCCGTTGGCGTCGATCTCGAAAGTGACCTCGATTTGTGGGACACCAGCACGGGCTGGTGGGATGCCGGTCAAGTCGAAGGAGCCCAGAACATTGTTCGCATCAGCCATCGCCCGCTCACCTAGTTTCGTCAAATTAGTACATTTATCAAGAAAGGAAGGAAATCGTCTACCTTCAAAAACCTTGATCTCAACTCTGTCTTGGTTGTCGTGCGTTGTTGAGAATATCTCCGATTTCCTGGTCGGAATAACGGTGTGTCTCTTAATTATTGGAACCATTATGCCGCCGTTTGCCTCAATACCGAGCGTGAGAGGGCTAATATCGATCAAACCAAGTTCATCCAAGGTGGGATCCGCACCATTCAAGATGGCGCCTTGAATAGCTGCTCCCTGAGCAACTGCCTCGTCGGGATTGATTTCTTTGTTGATCTTCTTCCCCGAGAAATAAGAAGCTAACATCTCTTGGATTTTGGGGATACGGGTGGATCCTCCGACGAGTACGACGTCCGAAACACCAAACTTATCGGTCTTTCCGTCCTTGAGTACGGCTTCAACGGTTTCGAGGGTTTTTAGGAAGAGATCGCGGTTGAGTTCTTCAAACTTGGCTCGACTCAGCGTCTCGGAGAAGTCCTTGCCGTCGTAGAACGAGTCTATCTCGATCTGAGTGGATTTTTGAGACGAAAGAACCATCTTTGCTTTCTCAACCTCACGCTTCAACTTGGACATTGCCTTCTTATCCTTGGATACATCGCTTTTTGGGTGCTGCGTGTTCCAGCGCTTGGTGAAATGCTCAATAACGCGGTTATCGAAGTCCTCTCCACCAAGGTGCGTATCACCTCTGGCGACAAGAGTTTAGTTAAATGCCCTAACAGGGTCGATAGAAAAAGTGCATACCCGGTGGCAATAACTTCGAAGACTCCATTATCAATCTCCAATAAACTGACATCAAAAGTCCCTCCTCCGAGATCGTACACAATAACTTTCTTATCACCTGTTTTGTTGATACCATAGGCCATGGCAGCCGCAGTGGGCTCGTTGACAAGACGCAGCACCTCCAGACCTGCCAGCGTACCGGCGTCCTTTGTCGCTTGACGCTGCGCATCGTTGAAGTATGCTGGGACTGTGATGACGGCGTACGTAATTTTCTTGCCCAGATAGGCCTCGGCGCTCGCTTTAATATCGGAAAGTATTTGTGCTGAGATTTGCTCGGGTGTGAATCTCTCGGAGTTAATTTTTACAATTGGTTTCCCGGCTTTACTCTTCAGTTCGAACGGGAAGTGCTTGATATCGGCTTGAAGCGATGGATCCTTGAATTGTCGCCCAAGCACTCGCCTTTATCTTCTAATTAGCATGCTTCATAAAGCATACAGTGGGGATAGGGGGAAGGGAAAGGTAGCTGTACTTGATGTCGAAAATTGTATTCCCAGGGTTCAAGGCAGCCTGATTCTTTGCCCCCGCGCCAACGAGCCGTTGTCCGTCCTTTGTAAACGCAACGTACGACGGTGTTGTTCTGTCCCCCTGTTGGTTCGGAATAATCTCCGCCTTTCCTCCCCGATAGACGCTCGCACATGAGTAAGTGGTTCCGAGATCGATTCCAAGCACTTCCCCGGTTGTTAGCTCTACAAGGGAGAGGGATTGGCTCGTGGTGATGTACCGATTCCATATTCCCCTTCCTCTTTAGGTTTGAGAACTTGTTCATCGGCATTGACTGGTACAGCGCAGAATAGGATTGGGAAGATAACACAAAAGAGGACGATGAGCCATGTTGTAGTGTTTGTAGAAGGCCGCCATTGGCGTTGTCTTCGCGGCGGTGATGGGCGACGGTTTGCCATGGTTGAGATCTCTCTGGTGACTGACCCTTTGAGATGAAGTCGCGATTGCGCGATGAGACGTGCAAAATCCTTGCACAGAAATGGGTTGTATAAACGCGCGTAAACTAGCGCCTGAAAAGGAAAGAAAGGGGTATGTTATTGGTGCTGAATATCGCGAAATTCCTATCGCCTTATACCCGGCATTCTAGAAACGACACAGTGTTCACTAACAATGTATGACTAGTTCCCCTCTCTAATTCACTTATCATATTACGCCGTGACTCAGTGATGAAACGAAACGTATTTCATGGAATGACTGTGGTAGGTGGAAAGTTGCTCCATCATGCTTCTGAGGACACATATGCCAATTGTTGTATGATTTGTTTTTCTGACATTCGTTAAGACATGTCACATGTGAGTCATCAGTTTAGGTTTTCATCATGATACAGCATTCGGAAAATACTGTACTGAAGTTGAAACGTTCCTTCCAAATGATGAATTTATTCATGAACCTCAGTGAAACGATGATACTAGTAGATGAATTAGTATAAAACGGCAGGGCTCTATTTGAAAGCAAATTGTCAAAAATCACCTAGTGGTTAGAAGATTGTCAAAAAGTTACACTCAGCGGAATTATCAACGGCCTATCACACGGCACGTTATCACGCAGTTGGATGACATGGCGACCGAAAAATCTCGTTGTCCCGAGACTACACCTTTCATTTTTAAACAAAAACGGCCGAAGACCGATAATGATCCAACCTAGCAGGGGAAGTCTGTATTTACTGTTGATTGGTTTGTCAATGGTTAATGGATGTCAACGAGTTTTCTCGTGCCTAGACTTCTCCCGCTCGCAAGCTCGCATGAGGGTTTTAATTTGTCAGTCTGGGCACGAGAAAAGTCAACGAGTAGGTTCTGGACTTCAACCAGATGTTTAGGAAATTAATCTCGATTCCGAACCGTCCGTCATTAGAGCAAGGCAACGCCCGAGTGAGTATACTTTCATACAGAGGTAAGTACTTAAGTTGCGACAGCTTCTCAAAGCGGTCACAGTCATGTCCAGTCATCATGATCGCTCAATGACATACTCGATCGACCAAGATAGCTGGTTGATGGAACCCATAATCCGTACACACTTTGCCATCTGTGTTAAGGTCAAGATGGGCGTATAGAGTCCAACAAGGGCAAAAAATGATCACATTGCATTATTACCAGATAAATTTAGATACAGAACTGCTATAACATTGCATCAGTGAGATTTACATTGCTGCGCAAAACGGACTTTAACGGGAACGGTTGGCCGTTTGTTATGACTATAGCACCTCTAGACTTTGGAGAAGGTTCAAGAGAAGGCGCACTAAGTACGTTAATTATTTTAGCTGTGGAATCGGTTGACAAAGATGAGCTGTCGTCATGACCGGGCACGACCGAACTATCAATCATCTCTTATCATTCGACTTCTCTAGAAGTAGTGAGTGCTACAGCAAGAAACACATCCTGTCATTAGCAATTTCGCTTGCTGTATATAGGTGATCATTTACGAAACCTCAACCTGCAATTTCCCTGCCTTGCGCTCTGGAGGGGAAAGAGCACTTTTCCGAAGTTTACTGTAAAGTGTTCTATTACCGCTCGTCAAACCCATCATTACTCAAATACACGCTCGTACCACAGGGCTCACTAGTTGATCGTTCATGCTATCAGCTGCTGTGACAGTACAACATGCAATGCGGTTGGGTGTAGCTTTCAAGTGCATGCTCATTGTCGTACAATCGGATATATAATCACGCACTGCATAACTATAATGGGTTTTACTGAGTTAATGGCGCATTGCTTCAAGCTGAGATTCGGGTGGTTAATCCGTGTCGTCAATTCTCAGATCATATGTCAGATTTCTACGGGGGGTCACTGACACAGTGCAGATATCGGAACATCCATGATCCACAGTCCGTTTGATAGATTCGAGGATGTGCTGCTGCAAACTGCACATAGAATCCGAAACACTGGGTCGACAATATATTGAATATCGTGCAGCTGCGTGTGGTCTAGATCTACTTTAGTGAATTATCATGTACGCGTAACGTCCTCCAGAGACAGATAGATATATTAATATCATCCAACAAAATGCAGCTTCATTTCCAATGCGAAAAAAGCTGCGAAACAAATTCCAAGCTTATCAACCCTCCCACAGCTGCTAACAAGGTCTGGTGCCAGCAGAATAGGTCCCAGAAACCTTATCTTGGTTTCATCGTAAAAAGGGTGCATGTATACAGGTGCATGTACTTTACCTCGTCAGCCCCCATCCGAGTGCTACTCCAGCCGGCCGAGTTAGCTTGTTTCTCCACCCCTTGGAACTCAAATATACAGTTAGTGATCTATAGTTGCTCCAACCTAAGATGTAGCCTAGTTCCTTGGAGTTCAGCTTCTGCGTTGGCGCCCTATCTACGCAACAACATTCTAGGACTCGATCCACGAAGTCTGCAACATGCATCGTTAGAGATAAAATGCTGATGACAAGCAATAATCCCCGATCTAGTTCATGGGCCCATGGTATGGTGGATATTCTTGGGTGCATCGAGGCACGCATCGTAGCTCCACGCTTACAATTGCAAATCTGAGTTTCTGTCATCAGAATGCTTGGAAACAATGCAGAATCTCAATGGCCAGTTGGTCTTTGCTATTGCAGATCTAAAAATTTCTAGGTCTTCAGCTGGGTTCCTATCCGCTTCTTCGCTCTCAGTCACAAAAAAGCACTTCATTTTTCTGAAGTATGTTTATACGAACCGTAAGAAAAGCAGGTGACAGCTCAGAACGAATTGTTTAGTTCCATGAACAAAACTGTTTCAAAAATTGTACGTACACACCCGTCGTTGTCCAGTACCATCATCACGAACGGGTGTCAGATGTACATAATCGTGCTCCCAAACAGAAGAATGCTGACTCCTCATGCATTTCCCCGCCCACTGAAGAGCAGATAATCGTCATATAGCCAAGCTCCGGATTATTGTAAGCGTTTGTATCGATACTTAGCACTGATACCATAATATCGATAAGGCTGTATATGTACCACCAAACAGCTTACTCCTTCCTATTTACAGTCTCTCGTGCCCCTGTTTATTCGCCGAAGCTCTGTCGTATCTAAATTATTCGAGACCTGTTCGACAAGACGAGATGAATCTCTGATTACTATCTAAGAGATTGTCGTTTATGGTTGTCCGCATGTATATGAATAGAATGACATAGTTCCGGACGGAATAGTCTTGAACGGGCGAAGTACTGTTCAGAAAAAAGGAACGGATTAGCGTTACATGTATGTACAGTTCGGAATGATATAAACGGATGATATGCATCATATGCATGAGCGTGATAGGTTATTCGCTATGCAGGAACACAGTTGATGCCTCTCAGTGTCTGAGACTACAGTTGATACCCAACTTACTACGCCAGGTCACAATAGAAGCATAAGCCCACTCACACGCCTCATCCTTCCAGAAGGTTTCCAGAACCTTCTCCTGTTCTCCACAAGTCAGTCTTACATGGTATTTCCGCTCGTTTCCGATTTTTTCAAACCTTCGCACAGGTGCATGAAAACCCCCATATTTGAAATTATGGGATAATCGTTTATGCACAGATGGCCGAGCGAGGCTGGTGTGGCGCAGTCCGACGTCGGCTCTAGTTAATACTTGTAACCGTTCAGGAGTTTCAGGTATAAATGGGCCAATAGTTGAGCCACAACCTATATAGCACACGGTTTATAACGGAGGCGGCTGCGGAAATCAAAAAAGCAAAAGCAAATATCTTGATATGTAGGCTGGCCGCACCTCCGCACATATGTACCTGGCCGAGCCGTGAAGTCTCGATCGAATCTATCAGTAGGGCAGTAGGGCTGAAGGAAGCGTAACCATGACTGGATAAGAATTCAGTGCTTATTGTATGTAAGCATCGCGTGGAGTCTAACCAAAGACTCTAAGATCAATATTTGGAAGGAAAATATCCCATGAGATATCGATGCAAGTACTTGCATAGAGCGGGATACCTAATTCCATGATAAGTACAGACCTGCCACATTCAATGCACCTATGCCCTGTCGAAGTAAGCATTAAGTAACGATTCCCTGAAGATCGCGGCTTCTTTGATTGATTTGTGATGTTGAGAAAGCAAGCGAGTAACGGCAGTTACCCCGAATCTCCGAGAAAGTCGTTGGCCATGCAAACCTTGGGCTCCTGCTGCTAATTGCTTACGCACTAAGTATTTCCCCACCTAATCTACAAGCTGATACCTTGGCGGCTGCCTCTATCATCCAGCAGTAGCGGCCTTCACTGGACTGCGCGGATATGCAATGCACTGGACAATATCTTCGTGCAACGCCACACAAAATACCCGACATCACAAAACTCACTAATCCATAACGACGACAACAGAGGATGTCGATTGATAGAGAATTGTAGGAGTCAATAACGGAACCGTTACTTCCGAAGGTATTAACCAAATCTGCCGTGCTTGAGTCCATAAGGTGGTTCACATGACCTATGCCATGAATTGTCCGAAGCGTTCTCCCGGGCCTAGACGACTTTATCCTTTCATGAACAATCGAAGATATCTTCACAGCGCCACCATCTAAAGCGGCGATTCTTTGCACCGGGCTACCGAAAATCTTTGGCAAAAAGTCTTCACAAAGAGCTTTAAGCTCCCAACAATTTAAAAATATCTTTGTTGACTATGTAGGAAGTGTCCAGTCATTTTTGAGTCAATCTCTTCAGGCCTCCAAAATTTGTGCACGTGTTCCTCGGTTCTATGACATTAGAGAACATTGGGCGTTCATTCCATGGTCCGGGAAAAGTGGTCCCGAAGACTGTTGTAGGGCTCCTGAGCTCGATTCACCACTACTTTACGAGCTCGAGAATCTGTAAGTCCATGTAGATGTATCTGATGGGAGGAGTCATACGCGCCAATGACTGCAGTGGCTGATTCCCTGTCCCACCACTAACAACCCAATCGGTATTCTGCAGGGTCTACCTGTAGATTACAGCCCTATGTACTGCTGTTAGTACAGTTCACACTCGCTCACATATGGCCAACGAAGCCGCTAGAATCCCGTGAACTACTTTGATCGTGGCAGCACGCAACTCACTTCAAGGCCCCCAGGATTGACTCTGTGCGGCTGATATCGATAGTAGATATTGGAACTGATGATGTGTGCGGTATTTTATGCGTACTGCAGAACTAGCGATCAACCAACATCAATCGCGGATACTCTACTCTAGCCCTGCGGAAGAGACGTGCCAGAATAGGACAAGTACCTGGTGATTGGCCCAGGAGAGCAAGCACAAAACAACAGATACTGGTGTTGGATATCGATATATCAAATCATCGTTGTGTAACGGTAACGGGTGGTAATAATTACTCACTTGCCTTTCTGGAATTTCTCCCAACAAGATCAAAGATACTGTCGATGAAGTGCAATTGGGCAGCCCGTTCCGCCAGCGGATACATTGGCACGTCAAGTTTCGGAAGAGGTTACATGTGTGTGTTTCACGGCGTGACACATGTTGCCCTGCAGGCCTGGTCGGCGCCGTCATTCTAGAAGCTCTATTCACAACATAGATCGTGCATGCTGGCTTCAGAATGGCGATTTGAACGAAGTTGAAAGTAGAGCTCCTTGCAAGAACAGACAGCGCAATGTTATCGCCTACTGTCCTTTCATACCACGTGTGAAACTTCCTCATGGAAGGACACATCAGATGGCGATAGACGGGACGAAACAAGGGCAGACGAGGCAGATGTGCCATCTCATTACAGGATTCCAATAATCTGCGACGAGAGCATCAGTAAAGGTAGGTCGATATCCACGTGAAACAACACGCTTACACGCTGCTGTGCCGATCGCGTAAACAGTGAAAGCAGCCGAAAGCCATCTATGCATTGATTGTATTGTATGACAGTGCCTTTGTAATAGACCTAAGGGTTTAGCTAAAGGCTTAGAAAATGATTCGACGTTTGGACTGGGACCGGGACCAGTACAGCGGTTTACAAAAGTGTTCGGCATCCCTCCTCTCAACTAGGTAGCGCAGTATGCTCGGAATTATTACCCAAGCTCGAACCGGAACCATTGCCGGTACCAGGCTAAAGCCTAAGGTGTCACTGAAGTGCACAATCCAAGTCCAGATTCAGTAGGTAAATTGTTGCGTTTTCCCTATTTGGAATTCCATGTGGCTTCGACAATCTAGTTTCGAAATTTCATCAAGGATTGCGACATCGGGTGAATTACAGGGCTTGAATCCCTTCTCGACCCAACGTTCCGTTCTGCCTCCCCTCATGCCTTGCAATATATACTTGGGCACTTATCTATAGACTTAGAAGATGTCAGTGGTGTTGGTACCCTTTTCGAGACAATCTCTTTGTCCACACAGCCCACGACGGCGGTTATTCTGACTATGGGCATGTATCATTACGCTTGGACCAACACTACTATACGGATGGCAGGTTGCGCTAATTGGTTTACTTGCTACAAAGTGCCAACAGACGCTGCACTTACCCCATTGCGGCAATGAATAGTGCAGTACTTCTTTCCTGCTCTCCGAAAATAGTAATCTGTGGCCGTGCATGCAAAGCACATCACGAGCATCGCCCGCTTTTGCTACTAAATGTGTACTTGACAAGTACCTCCGTTGTACTCCTACTTGATACTTGCTTACTCGGGATGTCGGTGGATGTTTTGATAGACAGGTTTTGTTGAAATAAACTGGTGGCAGTCTCGTAGAATTGGATTAGCGGGAGCGCATCGCATACAACGAAACAGAGTCACCCTTGCGAGACCTAACCCATTCCAAAAGAATCGAGGTGTTTTGGATTTTCTCAGCTATCGGCGGTGGTTGCTGGGCAGCTGGTCGGCGAGACTTCGGGGACATTGTACCTCTTGTGCAGCATAATACTAATCGGGAACATTTTCGTCACTCGTCCAATTATTGCCCCCCACTGCAAACACCTGCTTAGGACTACTATCGATCAACCCTAACTGCCTCCTTGGATCGAAATTGCGATTAATTAATCAACTGTGCTCGCGTTCGTCATCGCTGGTACTGTACCATATTGATGTGGGGTGCGCGGTGGATAAGACTAGCGTAAGGTACCAACTACTGGGCATGATACAGTCGGGTTGTACGAGGGTATCAACAATTCCATCCGGATGCTAGGGTCACCTCGAACCACGAATCCATGGCCAGCTAAGTGTATGGGTCACAACCCGCCTTGGAACCCCTACTTAGCAACTAGGCGTACTCACAACAATCCACCATCCTGCAGCGTGACAGCCCACACCCACCCTTCCCCATTGTAGATCGTTTCATCGATCCTCACGGACCTGCAAAGCATCTAGCTGTTTGCTATTCGCGCTTCTTGGGAGCTGTCCACTGACTCCCGCCGCATGCGGCTATGCGAATCTAAGTGAACACAAGTCCATCAACCTAGTCTCTGGCATGAAGGCGGCTATAACTGGGCCATATCCAGTAAGTAAGCCTTCGAGAAGTTTTTTTATATCTCTACCTCATAGTCCACCTACAAAACCCAACGAAGAGGCACATCACTGTCAGGCACAATGTTACAATCACTCCTCGTCGAACAGCCCTCACTCTTCTACTTCGAAAACAACAACAATTGGACCTTAGGACGCTCGAAAATGAGTGGAAAAGACAATCACCAGCATCACCGGCGTTTGCCAGTATCTTATGTGACACCCCCATCTTCTCTGGGAGAGGACTCGCCAGCGGCGGCGGTGGTGGTGGAAGCCCATCATGAATTCGAACACACGATACCTCGCACCTATTCGCACTCCCCATCAACATTACCGCCATCGACACTGCCATCAGCGACCACCGCTGAGCTCCAGCCCTGGTTCTTTACATCGTTTCCCGAGCCTTTCCCAGAGACACCCGCATATACCGCCGTAGTAGATGGCCAATATGTTCCCTCCGCAGATGGTTTACTGTATGAGCAGGCGGTCTCATCAAGAACGCCCACTATACATGCATACGACGAAAGACTTCACTTCGGTGAGCATAAGCCCGTTTTCTTTTCTCCTTCCAGTTGTGGCGGTGGTCATACATATGACCCATCCACCTTTGTCATCTGCTTGCGGGATATGCAATGTGATTACCTGAAGACTAGAAGCTAACGTACTGGTTAGGCTCACTCCCGACAGATCAGCCTTTTTATGAACCATATGATGGAGCTCGCTCCCTCCACGAACTTGACAGGTATTATCACCGTCCGCTCCTGCGCACCTTTTTTTTTTATTCCCCACAAGGATTCCGCTAAACATGATCCAAATCAATAGAGATACCAAGGGGATGCGGTTGTCGCCATTTTCAGAATATGATTCCAGCTCATCCGAGTGCGATCAAAGAGACTGGCAAGCTACGCAATCCGACTATTCGAAGTCCCCACAGCTTTCCAGCCGTTCCCGCGGTAGCACTCCGCGATCGAGCCCCAATATCGGAGCATACTCACCGGACCTCAGCGCCGGGGGTCGCCAGAGGCAGAGAAGCAATACCGTTGCCAGTGGATATTCACATACACGTCTAGGAGCTTCATTCCCAGCCCCGGTACGCAGCAAGGTCAGAAAAGTCCGGAGAAAGCTTGAACCAAAGGAGCGCGAGCAGGTTCACCAGCTCCGGAAGATTGGGGCTTGCACCAAATGCTGGGGACTCAAGATGAAGGTTAGTTCGCCATCGGTCTTGTGCAGGGGAATATCGCGCTAATAGCGGTTGTAGTGCGACGATGGAAGCCCATGCAAAAGATGTGATAAGACCGGTGTAGGTGCACAGTGCGTTCGTGTCCACTTTGTAGATCTCGATGTTTTTTCAAAGTGTAAGTTCGCTATTTCACTTTCCCGGTACCCAGGCTTACATATTTGAAAGGGTTGGTGGATTCGTATTCGAGGTCAATGATGCATCATACCCTTCGATTCACTAACACACTACCACGAGCCGTCGTTATCTCCCATGAGAAGTCACTGGGAGTAACCTTGCAGCTTCATGCCTATGAGTTCTTTCCGGAAACCACTGAACAGCTTCAGTACTGGTACAAGGACGCTGCTGGGTGGCAATCGATACCCACTACTCCTTTCGCAATGAAGCGGGGAATAAACACTGAGATTCTGGAGAAGTACATCCAAGATCACACATACTACTTTTTGGAGACTGCATTCAGCGGCAATCACATTATGGCGGAGATTTTTATGGCGGCGTTCAAGTACGCTGGCGCGGAGGAGAACTTTTTGATTCGGGATACTCTTCAGCTTTGGACGGCGATCCAACTTCTGATTAAAGGGGCATCGCTGCACCCATCCTCCGACAACCTCGGGATGTTACCCATTCCCAGCCCTTCATCGCCCCAGACAAGCCAGGTTCCGCTTCCTCGCGTTCTCGCAGACCAGATCGAGCACCTCCTCGAGCGGCGAATCTGGCAGCTCGAGAAACAAATTCTCACCGAACTTCAGAAGCGGATCTTTGGGAGAAAGCGCGAAGATTGGCTCAAGATCTTCTTCACCACCGTTGTCCTGATGAACGCACTCGAGCGGGATTCATGGAGATTGTACTACTGGATGTTCCACATGGAGGACGGCAACGCGTGGCAACACCCAACCACCCCAAAGCGGTTGATCGAGAAGAACGACGCGTTAGCTGAGTCCCTCGCTGCACATTTTGCGGCAATTTCTAAGGGGATTACCCCTTTTGCATTGGACTGGAGCCGGGAGCAGTCAGTCAGCTTAATTGGCAATTGCGAGGACCCGCATGGTGTTTTGGGGGCTATCGAAAGAATTGGACGTGGGTTGAGGAATCCTGGTATGTTTCGATATCCAATCCCCTCTCTTGATAGGACATCTCCACTGACCCGAAACCCACTCAGACCACATATTATACACAAGCAATATCCTCTCGCATTACCGCCAGGACGATGAAAAGAGCTTGGACCTTCTTTACTCCTCTAAAGTTATGATCGTCTGAGACTTCCACCCAATCCCAAGCTGTGGGAGTCGAACACTTGGCAACCTTGCACGGCATAGATATGATATGATCCGGGTTACCACAAATCATGGTGTTCTTATTTTTCCCTTGCTTTTATTTCCTTTGGGTATCAGGTATGCATGGATCGGAGTACTGTGCCTTAATTTTTCTTTTTTTGCATGGTGGTTGCTTTGGTGACGGTCATTTGTTTTGTTTTTCATACCATTACTTGCGCAATGCTTTTTAGAGATGGGGCAGATTTTTTGTCTATTACTCGCATACTTTTACATACTGTACTTTTACTATGTGTGTGTCTGGCGTTTGCTGGGTTTGTTTTGAATGTTTTCTAGATTTATGATCCTGTATCTACTACCGCTCGAGGACTGGGCTCTACTCTACTGAGAAATTATAAATGCAGGCCAATTACGATCTGATCATGATTTGATTGGGGAATGAATTTAACGTTACTTTAGAGTAGTGTGCATATGGGAAGAGAAACTGACACCTTGCATGGCGTGTGCATCTTGCATTTGTTCACCGGAGGGCGGCTAGTTAGCACACCACCATGCTTAGATTGCATTTTTTTCGTTCGACGTTCGACTGACTAAGACGGCTTCTTCTTTGCGAGTGGAGAATGAGGATACCATTACCGAACCGTGGGTGTGAAACATGCAACCACCCCGAATTCTTGGGATTTGGTAGCGGGGAGAGGAGACGGAGCCGATCGATCCAGAAAGTTTCCAGAGTTTTGTGATGAGAATACTTGAGCATATGTACAAGCACAGTCAGGAACATGATGCAAGAGTACGTACGTAGGTTCGAGATGGAGCTTATCTAGTCCTACCGCGAACGTGCGCGGGGAGTGACTCATGCTGTACATACAGTATGCGTAGGGCTATATACTTTGTTATGCTCAGTACCAACTGGGGAAGACCAGGCGGTCTGTATTAGTGGGGTATGTAATTGATCCCGTGGAGAAGATGGGATGACATTGAGGATCCAGCAACATGGTGGCCGGAGTTTTGTCTCGTCTCTACCCCAGAGTACCGAGGCTAGGGACGTAACAAGAGCCGTTGGGGGCCAACAGAAGAGCCGAAGTTCATGGAAATCCGTTGACAGCCACCCGGGATTCCTAACGTATGTAATCGACGAACTGGGTAGGGGGATTGGTCGAGATGGTCAATTGAACTATTCAATGGGGAACCTTGGCAGAGAGAGGGAGCGCCGTACTACTTACTGACTTTAGAATCAGTCGAGTCGGGCAGTGTTATCGCCTCCCGCGCGTTCTGCTTGGCCGCCGGGGGGTTTGGGCGGCCGGGCTCGACGGGCAACCGCGAAATACGCGAAATACTTTATACCCCATTAATTTGCAAGGGACAACTGCTGGGCCATAGGCACGCAGAATGCAGACAAGAAATTGGTATAAAATCATGAAAAAACCCGCATAATCAATTAGGATAATACCCGGATTTTGTTTTGGCCGAAATGTGCCCTCGGTCGATCGAAGAGAAGGTGCTAGTCTGCAGACGGATTTTTTTCCGTTGGCGCAGGTGGATTTTTATTTTTTTCTTTCGGCCACCCACCAAACTCGCTCTTTTTTTGGAGGCGAAAGAAGCCCACAAATCAAATTGAATAGGTATTTAATTCTATGGAGTTATTGGCAAAAATTTTTTTCGAGGTTGCAGTGTTGAGATGTCGACGCTGCTCGACGTCGTTGCCGTCGCATTGCATGTTGAAAATAGAACACGCTTTCCTGCCAATATGGGTATAAGAAAGGTTGACCCCTGCATAATTTGATGAACGTTCCTTCCAAGACCACCACGAGCTTCCACTCAACGGTCAGCACTAAGAATGGCCATAGCTTTGTTTGCTATTATCCTTGGCAGCTGCTTTTTGATTCGACCCACATCTTTTTTTTCTCCTTCGTTTGGAGCGCTTGCTGTTGAAACACCAACACCAACATTCATCCCCACATTGCTCAAGTAGTGGCTGGTGGGATCTCGGCGCCATCTTGGGGGTGGCCATGTCGTGAGAGGGTGATCATGAGTGAGCTCGGCTTTGTGAGGTACCGAGCTTAGTTAGCTTGCAGAAGGAGGTACAGGCTCTACATATGAAGAAAACAAAGTTGTGTGAGGGCGAGTGATACTAGCTCTGTTTAGTGATCCGTATATGTGCAGTAGCATAGCATAACTTTGGGCATATCATATCATACAATTCTAAACAACAGAGGTTTAATATGGCGATATGTCCTGATATGTCCTGAAATGGAATCCCAACCCTCGCCATCATCACTAGTATCGCTTCATAGACGCTACGTGTTCCGTGTCTGTATCGCTCGGCATAACGGAGGCCGAAACCCAGCTTTCGCGAGAAACCGGGATGCGGATGATTGCTCTCTGCTGCCTTGCGCCTTGCGCCTTGTCCGGGAATTCAAGAACGAATACCAGCTTACGAACCCCCATAGCAAATCTTCACAAATCATAATGTAATCACTTCCCGGGAACTTTGAACGGACGTGAGCTGTGGAGTAATCGTAAATCTGCACTAGACAAATCCCAAACCAAAAAAACAAATGCAAGTCAGCCTTCCTACGTATAAGGAAGTTAAGGGGTCAGCCCTAGAATTCCCCGCAATGTCATGCGAGGATTTTCTATATTTTGGGAGCTCGGGTCGTCGGATTATTGGGGCGGTGTTATTCCCCGTTTCAAAACTGTAGCTAATTTTAGGTGGTGTGTTGGGGGCTAGGGGCCAATAGACTTGTTCACGGGAGCTCACTCGATCCTGTGCCGACGGAGTACTTACGTGCAGCTGGACTGCAGGTAGTGATAGTGGCGGAGCTAGTACCAGTTCCGCGGTATACCGCCAGAGCGTTTTGACTTACAACTAGTGGTACCATAGAGTGTCGTTCGTCATATATTTGAAATATTAGCTTGCTGCGGCACACACGCACATACCATGGAAGCCCTTTATCATATCTGCATAAACGCTCTGTATGAATCACACGGCTCTGGTAAACGACGGATCTGCTGTTCCGCCGCTTCCTTCGATTCCGCGCGGTTACAATCATGATTCGCGATGCGGCCAGCGCGGCAAATAAAAGCTCATTCCGTCTGTCTCATGCCCACCGAACGCCTCCTCTGTGCTGGGCCATTTGCCTTGCTTATGCGAGATCCTGTCACCAGGATGCGCGTTGGAGGAATATACTTTTACATATCACCAACTCCGACTGGTGGCTTGTCTTCTCAACCATCGAGCCAGTGGATACTGTTGATGGCGTCGGTCTTGTGCGTGTTCTTCAGGAGATATCGTCACCCATCGGTGATACTTGCTTCACCAAACTCCTCCCCCTCATTCTTCTCATCTATAGTGCGTCTCGATTTGCATTTCTACATCACACTGCATACCGGCACCACAGAACGGCGTCATCTAGCGACATGAAGATTATGAACTGATCGGAAGCCGTAGTTTGAAATCTCCCAGACGCAGTGCTAGAGGTCTAGAGGTTGCGCTTACACCTCAAGGTCCTGGGAAGACGAAGCAGCATAGTGTCCCAACGCCTTGTGCGTCCACTCGTGTGAGCTCCGAAACAAAACTCGGATCTTAGCTTTGAGTCAACACATCTAGACGCTACATACGACATTTACTCGCAAAGCATTGGCTTTTTAGGCCGAATACCGATACTGGAATGTGCAACCCTGTGTGAGCAATCAGTGAGGCCTATACTGTTAGCATCACCAATACCCTCCGAAGCAAACCCTGTATGTAGGTAGTAAACTTCGCGGTCGAGTCATGGCATTTCTCACGTTCCCAGGTTTGTTAGTCGCGTGCTCGCCTCGCAGTCGGCCGGATTGCCGCCATTAGGCACGAGAGAAACATAGTATCCTCATTCATCCCAGCGATAGTCAATATCGAAATCAATGCAAAAACGGCGATACACAGTATTTTAAAACCCCACCTCGAAACGAAAAGCATAAGTTTCATCGCCGCCAACTACTGCGGTCACACTTCTTGAATACTCCGGTGAATTAAACGGGTGAGGCGTTGTTGTGGTGGCGGTGTAACCGTTACATATTGGTATAATCCGCCTACCAGCGGCAAGTGTAATTCCAAACGTCTGGAACTTGGGTTTTTGACTTCCAGGCAGGAACGCCGTCTGCCCCCATAACGCAATGTAGCGGCAATGCTTCAAAAGCAAACACCACACCTAATGATCGGCGAAATTATAATCCGAGATCATTCAATACTGAAGTACCTAGGTACTGCATTGAAATTACTCTCAAGTCGCACAATAGCCTTACAACAGATCACGGAGTCACGTGAATCATCCCCCGGTCACAATCATATCCAAAAACTACTATAGTCCGGTATATTGGTATATCTTGAGAATCAATATTAGCATGGCTTCGCCACAAGGTATGCCTGACTTACTAGAATAGGATCCCTGGATCCCTAGTTGCGGACGACCTTCGTTGTTTGCGGTTGGGTTGGGTCGAATATTGAGCAACATTTTCAGCTCATGGTCACAGTATGCTAGCAATTGTGTATCGTGATCGTAAGACCCGGTTTATGGTGGTCCGCAACCGTCCCAAAGGTCACTGTAAGAAGGGGCCGGGTTTTTCCCACTTAAGTCCGTGACCATCGCTAACCGATAGATATTGAGCAGCATAATGTCCTTACTGCGTTTCATGATTCCTTGTCTTTGCAATCATACAAAGCGGAGATACGTCTCAAGCAGACCGAGGACGGCAGATACAGAGAAGGTTTGAGGCTGGACCACAGGCTTATCGGTGCCCCAGACACAATGCTATGCCGGACAGAGTTTCGATGATCGTCTGGTTCTTCTGAGAGCTCGGGGTTTCCCGGATCCGGCACCTAAATCTACTTCTATGATCATGTGGGCAATTATACGCCAATCTCCACGTGAGTTTCTGCAGGAAACGGGTTTCTGATTGGAACGGTACCAACGAGGCACAGCTTCTTCCTGTGGTCAACTGCCGTGTAACAGATGCTCATGTATTATCTGGGGATATCTTCCGTCACGTTTCTGCACCACCAGAAGATATTTGCTCGACTCCTCCTTGGCGTGATCTTCATGCTCCGTCTCGCAAAGACCAGAGGCAATCCATGTTACACTTTTGGAGCATACTGGAACTTATCATGCCACTTTGACCGGGATAAAGCATGGACAGACGGATGGATGGATGGGTGGGTGGATGATAGATTTATAAGTGCCAGTCATCCTTGGGGACCAGAATTAAGGTTATACATCCAAGTTGATATTCTGGACATAGGCAATTCACTGATATTTACGAGACTCCCTCTCCCATGATGAGTCTTTATTGCGAGAAGTGAGGGCGATATATACGCGCGGAGAGTGCATATTCCTGCAGAAGTATGTTGCCGCAATCCCACAGAATGTGAAGTAGATCCGAGATCGTGAGGGGAAACGACAATGGCTTCAGCTGCAGATGTAGCTCAAACTTTGGCTGGTTCCCTGTCAAGCCCAATGGGATATTCCGCTCTGTGTGTGGCAGCAGTAGAACCAACAGGTCCAGACCAATTGTTCAAGGAACTGTGTGACCCCTAGAGAACTAGCTTGACCTTGCGGGACGAATGATATGAAACCTCGACACCCATCCCCTCCAAAACCTGTTTTCTGGCCATAGGTTATCTCAAGATGATCGTGGGTGGAGCGCTTATCGCAGATCTTGGTTTGGACGACACGGAGGTACTTCAGAGTTATACGGCCCAGCATATACAACTAGTCGCAATCATTTTGTTGGAGGTTGAGTGACCACATATCCCTCTCAGAGATTTTGCGTCATTAGGCATGCAACAACAGCCTCGTCCATTCCAGAGGTAGTTGCAACTGCTGCAGTGTTTTTACCTCGCATGAAAGATATATAGGTACACGAGCAAAGCTAGTTGAGATCGTTATTTTGAGACGAAGGCTGTGCGGTGTGGTGGGGGCGGAGGCAGCACCATGTACATCACTCGTGACTTGGCTGCAATGCTCCCCGAGAATTGCTATCTGGTGTTATAGCTGGTGAGTTTATCATACTTTGATAGATTCTATTACTATCTAGACAGCTCATCACCTGAGGTATCCAACATCCGGCAATGATCAAGCAGCATGCCTGTTTCTGCAGCTGTGAAGCTTAGGGAAAGTGAAACCCTCAGTGTCTGCTATGTATATGCCACTTTAGATCCGACTTACTAGGAAGAATCAAGTGATCAAGTATGTGCTAGTATTGCGTGAAATTTCACATGTAGAGTGCCAGAATTGATGAAGTGGAAAAGCAAAACAATAAAATTTCCTGCCTTCTTGATAGACCACCAAATCCACGGGTATTCTGCCCAGTATCCATCCACAAGCTGAACTGCAATAATAAGTTAGTTCTAACGTGTAATACAATAAAAACGGACAATGCTGAGGGTTCAATATTATCCCATATACTCGACCGAGTGATCGCAGAAAAACGTACGAATGAGTGACTCTCGTAATAGTGATAAAGCATATGTACACCAATATATCCAGCTGCAGTTTGCTGGCCCACATATCGGCTCATTCCTCATTGTGATCAGGGTATCATGAAATCACATGGTCAGATATACGCCCATACGGTATAACCCTAGCACTATAACTACCTGTTAAAACTAGTGCCCACAAAAGTTCTCCAGCACGGAGTCAACTATGATCATCGAGAATTTGTCTTCCAGATCCCTCGCCCAACGGCTGAACTTGGGCGTCGTTAAGTGGATGTCAGTTTCTCCCGCTAATGTGCTGCCAACTTTAGACCGGCGGTTATTGGCAGATTAGAGTCCCAGCGGATAGTTTTGATTGATTTGGGGTGGTTGGTATCAACAATCGCGGCAAAAGAAAATATACCTGCATACGCGCTGCGCTTGCGTGTGTGGTTTGTTTTTATGAGCCAAAGAAATGAATCACCGATCAACCCGATGGAGTGTTTGCTTGCCCACTTTGGACTTAAGTAGACGGTTTGCTCAATGATTGAAGGAGTTTTGTTGCGAGATAACGCGGGGCTCCGCGAGTTCGACCAAACCTCGCCACAATGTCGCTTCAAAACTTGCAGACAAGCGGTTTCGGTTGGTTTCGTGAGGCGCTGAGGGGATTCAGCTCTTTGTATAACAGCTATCGGGGCTGGAGAAAGACAACGTGCGCCACATCTGTCGACGGGGTATATGAGTGAATGGGGTCTAACAAAATCGCCAGTTTTCCAGCCAACTAGAGAGACTTTAATGAAGTCCTTCTTGCATCGTGTGGATGTTCTGCTGTCGATAGAAGAAGGAAGTTCAGCTAAGGTAGTCCATTGTAGTTACGCAGAGGAATTCCTATAGGTTGAGGACGCACGCCGCACATCTGTCGATGAGCTAGCACGGCCTACAAGCACATCGACAGACACAGTGAATCTAATCGGGGGGCTCGCCCTTGAGTGCCTTGATCGGGATTGTCATAGCCAATCTCGCATCACTGTCAACTGCTGCAGACGACCTTGTGTGCCCATCTTCCTTAGGATTCGATTTCATCACACTATGACTAGGGGTGAGGCGGCAATGTAGAGAGTTGTACCAAGCACGATGCTTTAGACATCACGTACCACAAAAGCTGAAGAGATTTTATTAGAGTTTTCGCCTGCTCTTGGGCATTCGGTAATGAAAAACATCTGCCACAGCCAAGACTCTTCCCGAACTACCGCGCTCGCTACAGCAACTTCCCCCCTACTACCTGCAATCCTTGCCTCTTCCTTTAGGGCAATAATACAGATAAAGTACGATCCCTTGGCCATGGAGGTTGGGAATTAAAGTGGGTGAGAACGAATGATGCACTGCCCTAACCCACTTAATGCTTCACATTCTACATCACTCGCCTTACGACACAAGTCTGACTGGTAACTTTCTCACTTTTCGACCAGCTGTACTCGCATGAGCCTACTCGACTCCAAGGCCTGCAAAAGTGTCGTGTGGTTTATGGCTTCGTTCATTCTGAAGAACCCTGTAGTTAGTGTTAGTCTGTTGAGCACAATACTACTTTTATATCAGTTCACATCTAGCTATAGAAACTAAAAAATCCATAAGCGTCGCTATCATACACACCTCCTACATATATATAATCGGTCTCATGATAGACTACTTAGCACGAATCTAATTGTGGGAGTATTTTGAAGTCGAAAAGCTACATACTATAGTCCAATGAACGATTGACATTAGTCATGGGTGACCTAGTGGTGAGCCGGTTGGACAGTTACCATGAGCCTGCAGGTAGAAGTCAAACCTATACAAGGGTGATACAAGTCTGGTGCTGCATTCCTCGTCTAATCATCCGCGCACAAAGGGTTTTTTTCTGGTACGCAGTTCTTGTAGCTAAGCTGGAGGTAGAATGACGGCAGCGCACGAAACATTAGGAAACCGAAGCGCTTTTCCATAAACCCAAACTAACAATATAACAAAGTTATAATGTTGGAATTCATCCCAGAAAAGAGTAGGATGTGGGGGACTCACTTCCTAATTGTCTTCTCTCATGATATATAGTTGTAGTGAGCGGAAACTCGCCACAGTCCTCTTCCATTTATATCGGCTCACACCTAACCACCTCCACACAAAGATGGTATCTTTTTCTCGTTGTGTAGTTCTTGTAGAAATGAGGGAGAACGGCAGCAGACCCAAAATAGACTCGAAATCCAAAGCGCCTTGAACTAATAATATAGCAAAGTTAGAATGTTACAATCCGTCTCAAGAGACAGTGGGAATTGGGAAACACACTTGTTTCTTTCCTTCATGGTATCGTTGAGTAGAACAATGTTCGGGCATTTGTCATAGGCCGTTTCTAAAATGACCCGTATCCCACCTCAAAAATAGCACTAAACGAGGTGGGCAGTGATAGAAAAGACGAAAAGTCGACCATTCGAAATCTGGGCCTTCCTCTCTGCATGGCAGGTCATCCTCGGGCTAGATTTGGTGGTATGGTCTATAGTGGCGGAGTTTCCGGTATACTCTTAGTTCCGCCAGGTGGGCCTCCAAACCATTCTAGACACAATTTAAGAAAATGAAGAACGGAAAGAGGACTCATTGGAAAAGCTGGTAGAAGATACCAAAACATTGGCCTTGTTGAGCCGGATAGTAACCTAGAGCAGTCATCAGCCTCGGTCATTAAGGAATAATGAAAAGTTTGCACTTGATACTTTCAATACTGCGGACAGCAACTTGCTTGAAGGGACACAGACTCTCCTGGACAGTTTCATCTCCATGGAATGGGTTCATGCAATATCCGGACCATAGATTTCTGTCGACCCTCTGAAACCGGTTGGTAAAGACGAAGCCCTAGAGGAAGCAACCAACAATCCTCAAATGTAGATACCTCTGCTGGAGTAGCTGAGCGTGGTTGTTTGTCGAAAATGGGATGTGAAGAAGACGTGATTGGAGCTGTGCTTCTCTTGAACCTTTCGTACAAGGAGAGGGAGGATAACATATAGAGCCTGAAAATAGATTTGGAATCCGGAACGCTGTAATCCTCTCCCATTCGCGCTTCACATTAGGAAGAAGTAAGATCTCTAGTATTCAAACCCAGCCCCAGTCCGGGTGAAAGTAGAAGGAATCTATGCATTCGTCATCTGTAGGTTGGCTTGACTGGCATCCTATCATAATCAGCATAGCATCCATCCTGGCAGGTATCAACATCATATCTCGATTCAGAATGAATTAAAAGGATCATCTATTATCTTCTGAGTGATCGTGAATCTGGTACCAGCAGAAGCTACCCAGAATATTAATCTACCAGCAGTCAACAAAGATCAAAAGCAGTAGAAGAATAATAGAAATCCACATGGTCAACTGTCCCTGGAGCATAGAAACCAACTATGTCCGAGGAGAACCGGATTCTAGCTATTCCTTAGTGACATTGAAGGTGGTTGGAAAGTGTTGACGATCAAACTTGCTTTGTGAAACCCACAAACGCAAAGGAACGGGAGAAAGAGATAATGTACAGTTAAGATGAAGAACGAGACTAAGAACGAAGGAAGGGAGGAAGGAACTGAGAAGGAAAGAACGAGTGAATTAACGAAGAAAGGAAGGGAGGAAGGAGGTTAAGGTATACCACACTCCGAGACTAGTTAAGGGACTTAAAAATAATACCAAGCCGTTACACAATCATATTCTCATCCGAAGTCAAGAACTTCAACACCGATTGCTCTCTTATACCAGACGTTCTTTTTTTCACCGAACGAGGTGGAAACCTAGCAAACGAGAGCAAACACCGATCACTTCCCTTTGGGCCGTCAATTGAATATCACAACAAATATTGGTCAGTGAAGAGGAAGCTTTTTTCGCCAGATATCACTTCGAATCACTCACACCAGCCCGCAACATCAGCATCAATACATGCCCATTGCAGCACTTTCATACATTACGTAGCCCAGACTTATCCATTTTCACATCAGACATCCATTCATAATCAAAATCAAAAACGGTACCAAAAAAACGCCATCAAAGCACTCATCAGCCAACAACGGATCTGTCCTTTTTCCTACAACACAACACTCTAGGTATTCACAGGCTTTTGTCTAGCCCAACCAAAAAAGTCATACACACAATATTCAAAACAATGGGCCCTCCAGTTTGCGATTATCCATAATCGTTATCCATTTTCACTTCGTCTCCTTAGCGCCCGCCTTCTTAGACTTTAGCACTTCCTTGATGATTTTCTCTACCTCCTGTTCACCATTATTAGCTATCATCATTTATGAGCTATGTGGGTGCTGCGGGGGACTTACATCAACATCATTCGTTGGGACTTTTGTCATCGTCACTCCAAAATATTGCTGGATGGTACTCAACTCCTGCCAACTCTTCTTGTCATGGACAAAACTGATGCTGACACCGACACGTCCAAATCTTCCAGTTCTTCCAATTCTGTGTAGATAGGTCTGCGGATCCGGTTGTCCATTTGAGTCAAGCGGGATATCATAGTTGATAACCATAGAAACGGTGGCAACATCGATTCCTCGGGCTAAGACGTTGGTGGTAATCAGCACTTTTGCTCTACCGGTTGTGAAATCGTCCATGACCCTGTCTCTGTCAGTGGCATCGAGGGCACCGTGAAGTGCGGCAACCTTGTGACCGTCTGCCTCCATTCGCCTTTGAATTTCGGCTGCCGAATCTCGGCGTTTGACAAATATGACAGAGGAGCCGACGGTGAGGATGTGGTAGAGTTCGACGAGAATACGATATTTATCCTCCTCATTGTTGCAGTCCATGTAGAGCTGCTTGATACCATCGACAGTAAGCTCCTCCTGCTTTAGGGTGATCTGATTTGCGTTTGGCGCGAAACCGTTGGCGTACTCGACGACCTGGTCAGGGAAGGTTGCAGAGAACAGGACAATCTGTGTTGTTTTTGGGACAGTCGACTTCACGCGGATACATTGGTCTCCCAGACCCTGTTGGTCCAACATGTTGTCCGCCTCGTCAAGGACAAAGACACGCAGATTCTCAACCGGTAATTGCTTCCGTCGGATCATGTCGAGGACTGTTCCCGGAGTACCAACGACGATGTGGGCGCTGATCTTCTGCCCCCGAGGGATTGCGTTTTGAATCGCGAACTGTGTCTTAACACTGGTGAACTGGCCCATAGTTTCGACAACCGACATAATCTGTCTGGCAAGCTCGCGAGACGGCGCAAGGCAGAGCGCCTGCACAGTGGGTTGGGTGACGTCAACTCGAGTCAACATGGTGAGGACGAAAGCCGCGGTCTTTCCGGTTCCCGACTGCGACTGTCCGATCATGTTCGTTGGGGGGTCGCTGAGGAGTAGTGGCAAAGCTCGCTCCTGAATCTTGGAGGGCTTCTTGAAGTTCATGAGGTAGATACCATCCAGGAGCTCTTTGGAACTGGGGAAAGTTTAGTGCTAAATTCGCTGAGGCGGAATCGAGGCGGAAACGCACAGTCCCAGATCTTCAAATCGTCTAACCGAATACAAGGGACTATTTGGATCTCCTTGCATGTCGGCAAGCTTGACCGCAACTTCATATTGGCTCTCCAGCAGTTGCGTGACATCTGCAACTTCTGTCGCTTCTGCAGCTCCTGTGGCTTCTGCAGCTCCTGTGATTTCTGCAGCTCCTGCAGCTTCTTCTTCTGCGTCTTCTGCCCACGAGGTAGAGGATGGGGCGGGCACAGCGGGGGCTCCGGGCTTCCAGACGGGAGCATCCCCACGGAGAGGACCCATACGGGATGCGAGGGAAGGGGGTGCAGACATAAGTGGTGTTGATGTGGATGACACGGCTCAAGAGTGAGAGTTGACAATTCCTTAATAGATAACTTTATGGATGAGCAGCGCTGAGGCGGGGTTGGGCCGTACCTTCTTCACTGGTGAGTGTTCGTCCAATAATATAAGTACTTCAGGTGTCGATGAGAAGAGAAGAGATGCTTGAACAACTCGCTTACTTTGGCGGGGTTGCGGCTCAAACTTTCTTTAGCGCAGCCTTCTACAAATCATTGAAAACCACGCCATAATTGAAAGTTCCAATATGTCGGGAGAAAGTAAAGTCAACTCTCATCTCTTTAGGAGTCACTCGGATGAGATGACTCGACGTTAAACATGACTCTTTGCACATTTTGAATCAGGAGTAGTGTCGAGTGATACAGAGCCATGCCAAGCCATATTCAGCCCCACCATCCTTCTCAATCCTCCCCACCTCACTTCATCTGCTGTGTCAACGCCAATTCATAGCAATCACAATGTCCTCTTCCGAGCCTCCAACAGAGAATATCGCCACTCTCTCCGTCAAGGATGAAACAGAGGCCCCCCTCGGGTGAGCTTGGCTCCTACCCATTCATTCAAATACTCATAACAAAATCTAGACCTGACGGCAAACCCCTCTCCAAGTCAGCCCTCAAAAAACTCCAGAAAGAGAAAGAGAAAGCCGAAAAAGCTGCCGCCCGAAAAGCCCAAGAAGATGCTGCTAAAGCTGCCCGCGAAGCTGCCAATGTCGATCATGCCAAAGAGTTCTATGGAAAGGCACCGCTTAATAACTCTGCCTCCCGCCCCAACCTCACCTACGCTCAGATTTCCGAGCTCTCCGCCGCCGACGATGGTAAGAAAATTATCTTCCGCGCACGCGTCCAGAATACTCGCGCTCAAGGCGCAAAAATGGCGTTTCTGGTGTTGCGACAGGGAATGGACACTATCCAGGCATTGGTACAAGTTGCCAGTGACGGTACTGTAAGCAAGCAGATGGTGAAGTGGGCCGCGAGCATCAATATGGAGTCGATTGTGTTAGTCCATGGCACCGTGAAAAAGGTGGAGGAAGAGATTAAGTCTGCGAGTGTTTCCGACGCTGAGGTCCATATCACTAAGATCTACCTTACTTCTGAAGCACCTGCACAACCTGCCTTGCTTTTCGAGGATGCCAGCCGCTCTATGCAGGAGGTGGAATCAGGAGAGGGAAAGTACCCCACTGTTCAATTGGTGACTAGACTCGACAACCGAGTCATTGACCTTCGTGTCCTTTCCAACCAGGCTATCTTCCGCATCTCATCGGGAGTTGGTCAATTATTCAGAGACTACCTGTTCAAACTTGGCTTCGTCGAGTTCCACACGCCCAAGCTTATCGCCGCCGCCAGTGAGGGTGGAGCCAACGTATTCAAAGTCACCTACTTCAAAACAGACGCCTTCCTCGCCCAATCTCCTCAGCTCTACAAGCAAATGCTCGTCGTCGGCGGTTTCGAACGAGTCATGGAGATTGGCCCTGTTTTTCGCGCCGAGAACTCGCAGACTCATCGTCATATGACAGAGTTCACAGGTCTCGATATGGAAATGGCATTCAATGAACACTACCACGAGGTCATGGAAGTTCTTGCCGACATGCTTGTAAACGTGTTCAAGGGCCTTCGCACACTCTTTGCCAAAGAGATTGCTATCGTTCGCGATCAGTACCCTATCGAAGAATTCAAATTCCCCGAGAAAGGTAGTGACGTACTAGTCCTGACCTTCAAGGAAGGTGTAGCAATGCTGCACGAAGCTGGACACACTGAAGTCTCCAACCTCGAGGATCTGAACACAGAGATGGAGCGAACGCTTGGAAAGCTTGTCAGAGACAAATATGATACCGACTTTTACATTCTCGACAAGTTTCCTAGCTCTGCTAGACCGTTCTATACTATGCCGGATCCTACCGATGACAAATACTCCAACTCTTATGGTACGTCCGAAGATGCCTTCTCGCTTATTGGAAACAGTTAACAAGTGTAGATTTCTTCATGCGCGGTGAAGAGATCCTTTCCGGCGCCCAACGTATCCACGATTCCGACTTCCTCGGCAAGCGAATGAAGGCGTTTGGAGTTGACCCCGACTCTCCAGGTCTCGAAGACTATGTTCAAAGTTTTAAGAATGGTGCTCCCCCGCATGCCGGTGGTGGTATCGGTCTGGAGCGTGTGGTCTTCTTGTTCTTGGGGTTGGGTAATATTCGTAGGGCTAGCGCATTCCCTAGAGATCCAATTAGATTGAGGCCGTAGATGATAAACAAGGATTATTGTTGTGAGGTGTTATGGGTGGCGGCGTTACATTTTAGGATGGGTTTCCCTGCGATGGATGTGGGATATCTAGATGTATCCAGCGGAAAACATGGAAACTACATAATCTCTGCGATCAAAACTCAAGAAGCGACAGGTGATGAGAGATGGATGGCCACGAAACTCCGCCTGTTCATATCAACATCTAGAGTACACTCACTTGTATAATTGGCCAGTAAATGCACCATCTCATGAGGTAGTTGTGCGAAGGCTACATACCTCTGCCACCACAGAAATATCGTCCGCCTGCAGAATGTAATTGAATCTGGCAGGTGATGTCACAGATCTCAGCTAATGGAATGACAAACCATAGGCTCATCAATTTGCCTTCACCTCCAAGTCAGTCAGCAATACCTATTCCTCTCTAGACCGGGTCGTTCCAGAAATCATCGATTCACAAAGGGGAAGAAAGGTAGAGGAAGGGGAGGGGACGACGGGCACTATCATACTCTAGTTAGATCTAGAGTGAATACAGTATGATTAAGTAACAACAACCCTACCGGCACAATCGCAGCTCCTGCCCTTTGCTTCGAACATTTGGGACGAGAGGGATGTCTAGTTTGGGTTCGGTAACAACCGCTGGATATTCGGGCGTTCCATGGCCAACCCTCTAAGTAGAGGTCTCTGCTCGGTGGGCGTTTGGTGTAAAGTTGGGGGATGTTCTCCACGTCCACTGGAGGCTCCACGTTTATGCTATTCTCAGTTTACCGCCCCCGGTGGTCCATGATGGTACCGAAGACGGCGGGTTCTGGGATCGTGTGTCCTCTCGTCTTCAAAAATGCAGAATATCTTGGCCTTATGACGAGATAAGAAGTGTTCGTCTTAACCTCCAGGGTTAGGTTTTCGGACAACGGCATTCTTGTAGGATTCTGATATCGGGCCCGCGTCCATAAGTTCGAGGCCTTTCTGTGTTAATGGTGTCAAGCACTAATATGTCTGCTTTCGGGGTCCTGTTTGGGCTTGTACTCGAAATGGCAACCACCCCAAATGTCACTTCTCCCTGTTTGGTGAGGGGCAAACACCGGAACTGGCAACTGGATTCTTAATTGAAATGGCAATCTGATATACCTACTGGCATAATCCCAGTTTCTGGAGTCATGTGTCAGTTCCAGATTGAATACTGTCATAATCCTTAAATGCCCGGCGCTACGCAGAGCTGAGTCAACTTGAGTCTGCCTATAGAACCCGCCAGACTCACCAGGAGCCGGAGGTCTATTTACTCTACCTAACGGTGTCTCGACAAAATTGGCCTCGTTTTTGGTAACTTAGCCCCATAATTCGGTCTATTACCTCCCGAGTATAGGTTTTCTGGAAATTTACCGGTTATCGCCATTCCACGCAGATGCTCAACCCTCACGGCTGTGGATCCCGTACGAGGGGTTGATCCCGACGGGTTCCTGGTTTCTGTAACCCTCGCTGATGCTGCTTGCTGACGCAGCCCAGCTCCCCCGATTTTGGAATCCCGTACGGATCTCTCACCCCACTGAGCCCTGGCTAGCAGGAAGTCTTCAAATACTGTCTTTGTCTGAACCCGTTTGAGCGAATCTCCGAATCAACGAAAAACTAAAGGAAAACATGAACTATTCCCAAACGCTAACCAGAGCCTTCGTACAATGAAAGAGGTTTGCGAGGTCACGGTCAGCCCAAACCCCTCTCCTCGCATATAATACTGTAACCCTCCACCGACCCTAGACGGACACCTACCCCCCCTTTAATTATAATTTTTTATCGTTTAAGAAATAATAATTTTCTAGTGTACTTAAAGATGGTATAACTAATAAAACCCTCCCGGAGAACTCACACTTTTGCTAAGTTAAAAGTGTCTACTGTCTGTAGGACGGAGTTCTTGACACGACTTGCCGAAAGTTCGATTCGAAGATGACATGAAAGAGCTTAGGATGGACGAAAACTGAGCTTAATCCGTGGTCAACAACAGGTCTAGACTTACTGGGATGTTGGTCTCTCGGTTGTGTTAGTCGAAAATCAAGCATGATGTAATCAACCATATCGCCCGCGTCTATCCATTTCTTGTATCCAAAAATCTACTAGCGTGCCCTTGAATGTTGGATCCATCGCGGAGGTATTCAATGCCGAATTTGTACGCAGGGATGTACAGGTCTATCCAGCCTTTGCCAGCCTCGGGGTCGGAACTACCGAACTCCGGGCTCGGATAGCAGTGCCCTTCCAAAACCTTATGTGCTGCGCAAAAGAATTCTCGGCCGTAGAGGGCTTCGGAGGGCGTTCTACAGGTTTCGGACGACCGGATCGAGGGGAGAGTGGTGCGTCAAACAGGCTCGACGGAACGAATCGGAGTAGGATTTCGAGTGAGCTGAAGGGGTGTCCTTTTTGGAGGGTTAGTTGAATGCGCGCGGGGAATTAGATGCCTTGCGACAATCCTAAAGAGAATTCAGTATACTGGATAGCCATTGAGGAATCTTACGCACCATTTATGAAGTGGTGACGGAAAGATATAACCCCGTATTTCTTCGCCTAGTAGGTCGGTACCAAGGACAGCCTCGTGAAACCCATCCCATTGAATAACATGTCTAATGTATTGTTTCTTGGGACTGACGGTACGTATCCAAAGGGTGCGCGAAGGAGTTGGTTCAACGCTGATGCGTAACGATCATCCGTAAAGCAACTCCTGGGAGGAAGGCCGCGACCAAACGGAGACTCTCAAAGCAGATCGTAGAACCTGTTGCCCGAAATGTCACGGAATAAATATTGTTCGCAAGTGCTGGTTATTTCTAGTCCCTTGAGAATGTAATGTCTTCTGATGTCCTGTAACAGTCTCGTGAGTACATTCCTTGGCCCAAGGCGACGCATAGTTATGATACATACTCGATGCTTCGTCACCTCTCCAATGAAGCTGGCCAAGGCCCCAGCATGTCCGGATGTAACAGTATACACGTAATCCCGAAAGTCAACGCCTAAATAGGTCGATCATGGTGATAAGAAGTCATTTTGTCGAATATTTCATCAGCTTCTTTCGAGAGAGGTACAATCCCACCGCTTGATCCTTATCGGTCCCGTACCACTGGAGCTTAACGCGTTGGATACGGCTCAGAACAGGTAGTGTGATGGAGGGGATTTCGACTGGGTTTGATCCAGCACTACCGTAGGCGGCAAATAAGCAAACTAGGAGAGGCATGTCACCCGGCTGAACCATGAGCTTTAGGAACGTATTCCAAAAGTATTTGTCGTCTTTCGTTGTCTGTGCCTCGTCTACGAGAATAACTGTCGGAGGAACCATGGCGAGTTTCGATAGTGAACACCCCAAAAGCCGCTCTAGATAGCTTCGACTCTGAAGTTCGTTCATTGCTTCTGGCCACGTAGTGATCGAGATTACCCTCAAGGATGGGCATTGTACGCGGAGTTGTTGATGCAACAGGTTCAGCAACACTGACTTGCCACTTGCGGGAGTTCCCCTAACGTAGAGTATCTGGTAAACGACGAAGAAGTTCGGAGGTGACCGTTGTCCGCATCGACCAATCTAGCAGAGTTAGTGGGTTATCTAATTAAATCATAATTGAAAGAACCTACTGCTGTTGATAACAGGTTCCTGAGGCGTTGAGTAAGTTTCCCTGTCTGTGCCATGCTGGGAGAATTCGTGCTTGCAGCGGGTGCAAGGGGTATCTTCAATGGATCCTCCAGCTGAAGAGAACCATCCCTGCGGGCAGCTGCAAAAGTTCGCATTGCAGCGACCGCGGGTAATCATAACGGTTGTTTGCGGACTGTTGACTGGCGAAGAGACGGCTGGCGGGGAAACAGAGGTGGTCGATGAAGACGGAGAAGGGACTAGTGGGGCAGGGCAGCGGGCAGGTGGAGGAGCAGGACTTCTCCATGGCCAGACGACATGCCAAAGTCGCTGCATCGTGGTGGAAACGAGGTGCTATGCACTCGTTGTATGCTCCTGATTTGTGAATAGCCTTGCAAATAGCCCCCTGAGCGGTTTGTCTTCGAGGGTGGTGTATGCTCTGAAGTTTACTTCAGAGATAGTAGGAGACAGATTTGGTTTGCGAAGCTACTATGGAGGGTGGTATGGTGACGTAGGGCATGGTGAATTGCGGCTCTGCTCTTCCAGCGCGCAGGCGCAGAACTAGTTGCACAGTACCTGCGTAGGTGACGGATGTCAGCCTAGCGTGATACGGTGTGGTGTGAGACATGACTATGAATGACTAAGCACAACCATTTCCCGTCTGGCTCAAGACATGTGAGCTTCGCTGGGCTCAGGAATTAATATGAAGATTTGGTTAGCACTCTTGAGCGGTCGACAAAGTTTCACTTCCAGCTCTCTCTCTAACTGTCATTTCCATCTAGCTGTCATTTTCTTTCTCCAGCGCCCTTGCCATCTCTCGTCCACTCTCTCTCATTCACTCCCTCCATCACTCTTTCTTCCCCGCCAATGCGTAACTACTTTATTATTGCCAGTCAATGTTCCCTGCTCCCAGTCTCCGGTCTACAGGCTCCTGTACAGGCTCCTGAATTTCACTCAAAGATAGCACTCTAATCCTTGGCGCTATGCTTGGCGGTGCTTTGTAATCAATTATGTGTTGCTAGATATGAAAATCTTCATATCAACCGAAACAGCATCATTAAGTGATATTAGCTAGCTATGCCTCTGAGCTTATGGGAACTTGGTGTTTCGTAGTCTATAGGAGAGTAAGAGATTCTTAGATATGAACTTGGCATATTCTCGAAGCGAATGATGGTGTATTTATGCTTTGAAATCCCTACTATATAACACGAGGACACGAAATTTCACGTAAATTTACCCAGCCGGGTGAGATATGGCGAGCTTGCAAGCAACACACGCCCGAAGGAGCTGGAGGCGAGTTCAGGCCAACTTTGAGAGAGAACTAGCTGAAGTATGGAATCATTTTTCGGGGGTACCGTGTGGTTTCCACACGCGTGTTCCCTGGTCGTGTAAAGATTATGCGCTAGATTTTTCTACATCGATCTGATAAGATAATGCAAGACTCATGTAGTTCAAATCACATCATCATCCTTGAGATGCCATCCATCGAAGTTCCCCACCAGGGACAGAATCTTCAAATTCCTAACCATGGCTACCGCAACTTTTTCCCCGGAACTCGGAGAAAATATGGCTCAGCGTCAGCGTGTGGGGCTAAGACCAAGACGGAGCGCATTGCGAATCCACCTCTGTGAGCACGCAATCCGCACAACGGCGGGCCCTGATACTTAAATAGTCGAACCCAAACTAAAACCGCCATCTCCCGCCGGAGTTCCCCCACTTGGAAACTTAGAACGTCTACTCCTACTTATATACGCTAAATTATTCTTTTTTTCCCCTCTACCGAAGGCTGCCCCACCTTATGTAGGGATAGTTAAGGGTTGGTTTAGATATCCTCGTCGTCGTCAGGCACTGTCTCTCTTTCTTTCACAGTTTCTCTACATTTCTTCAAAGTTGTGATACCCCCTTCTTTGCTGTTCATACCAATTCAATATCATGTCATCTCTTCCGCAACCTCATGGTGGTGTCCTCAAGGACTTGATCGCACGGGATCAGCCTCGACGAGCAGAACTCTTGGAGGAATCGGAGAAGCTCCCGGCTTTAGTCTTGACGGAGCGGCAATTGTGTGATCTGGAGCTGATTCTCAACGGAGGATTCTCTCCGTTGGAGGGGTTCATGAATGAGCAGGATTACAATGGGTATATAATCTGCCTCGCTGGTGTGCAGCAAGTTACACATTTACTAAACATATTCCAGAGTTGTTGAGAATTTCCGCCTTGCCAATGGTGTTCTGTTCTCCATCCCAATTACTCTCGATGTCTCCCAGCGGCAGATCGACGAGCTAAGCATCAAGCCCGGCGCACGCATCACTCTCCGTGACTTCCGTGATGACCGCAACTTGGCCATTATCACTGTTGACGACGTCTACAAGCCAAACAAGTATGCATCCTCCGCGCTTGCATGAGATGAGTATTAATGTGGGGAAACAGGGACAAGGAAGCTAAGGAAGTTTTGGGAGGTGACCCAGAGCACCCCGCCATCAAGTACCTCTTCAGCACGGTGAAGGAGTTCTACGTTGGAGGAAAGCTCGATGCCATTAACAAGCTTGACCACTACGACTATGTTGGGCTGAGATGTAGGCCCTGGCGCTTCTTCTGGGGGGAATGTGGCTAACAGTGGGACAGATACCCCAGCGGAATTGAGGTCACACTTTGAGAAGCTTGGATGGACCAAGATTGTCGCCTTCCAGACCAGAAACCCCATGCACCGCGCACACAGAGAGCTGACCGTCCGCGCTGCCCGTGATCGCCAGGCCAACGTCCTGATCCACCCTGTCGTCGGTTTAACCAAGCCTGGCGACATTGACCACTTCACCCGTGTCCGCGTCTACCAGGCGCTGCTCCCTCGCTACCCCAACGGAATGGCTGCCCTTGGTCTCCTTCCCCTGGCCATGCGTATGGGAGGTCCCCGTGAAGCCATCTGGCACGCCATCATCCGCAAGAACCACGGAGCCACCCACTTCATCATTGGCCGTGACCACGCCGGTCCTGGTAGCAACTCCAAGGGAAAGGAATTCTACGGCCCTTATGATGCCCAGCACGCCGTTGAGAAATACAAGAGCGAGCTCGGCATTGAAGTCGTTCCCTTCCAAATGATGACCTACCTCCCGGATACCGACGAGTACGCTCCTGTTGACCAGGTCAAGCCCGATGTAAAGACGCTCAACATCTCCGGCACCGACCTTCGCCGTCGTTTGCGCACTGGCGCCACAATTCCAGAGTGGTTCTCATACCCCGAGGTTGTCAAGGTTCTCCGCGAGTCCCACCCTCCCCGTGCAAAGCAGGGCTTCACAATTCTCCTCACTGGATACACCAACTGCGGCAAGGACGCCATTGCCCGCGCCCTCCAGGTCACGCTTAACCAGCAAGCTGGCCGCTCAACAACCCTCCTGCTTGGTGAGCAGGTGCGCCATGAACTGTCGTCGGAACTCGGTTTCTCGAAGGAGGATCGCCACAAGAACCTACAGCGCATTGCATTCGTTGCGGCCGAGCTCGCGCGCGCCGGTGCCGCCGTCATCGCCGCCCCCATCGCGCCGTTCGAGGAGTCGAGAAAGGTGGCCAAGGCAACCATGGAAGCGTCCGGAAGCGCGTACCTGATTCACGTCGCCACCCCACTCGAGTACTGCGAGAAGACGGATAAGCGCGGCGTATACGCCAGAGCACGACGTGGCGAGATCAAGGGATTCACGGGTGTCGATGACCCCTACGAGATTCCATCGAACCCAGATTTGACGGTGGATGTGAGCAAGCAGAGCATCAGGAATATTGTCCACGAGATTGTGTTACTGCTTGAGAGCCAGGGATTGTTGGATAACGGACACTAGAGAATGAGAGGAGGGGGTGTTTTTGATACAGTAGCGGTGGGCGTCAGGCGGATCTACGTAACCTAGAGGTAGTGTTTTTTTCGGTTCTTTGCTTTTTTGGAAGGGAGTTTTGGGTAGTGTATAGTTCCTTCACGGAAGCCATCCATCGTGAGATGATGATGGGATGGAATGGAAAAATTAGGGTTTCTTTGGCCAAATCCAATCTTGTCCAAGTCGTAAGCCACTGCCAAAACTTACGGCTCAGCCGTGACGACGCATGGCTGTGCCACAGTTCCAGTACAATGGCCCTAGTTCTCCAGCCAATGCATAGGGTTTGTGATTCCCTAGTGAAAATTCACGATTCTCCAAACCGAGATGGCATGATAGTGGTATATTCTCCTTTAATGATATTAACCTCTATAGCTTAAGCTAGAGCCTAAACTCAGCCTTTGATACAAGAGTCCAAAGTCAGCTAACCCCCATCCCCCAGGGAATTGCCGTCGGCATTGCAGTTGGGATGGCTGTTACACAGACGGGCACATATTTAGCGGCTTAAAATAGGTACTTGGAGCAGACGGTTGGAAGTTGTAAAGTGTCCTTTCAGCGCGCCTCGCCATTGGCTGAAGCCCTCAACAACCGCATCCCCTCAAGAAGCGTATCCAACAAATCCTCTCGCAGATTGGCTTTGCGTGTCCTTTTCCTTTTCCTTCGTCTTTCGTTTTCTCTCGCTTTTTGACATCTTCAAGTTTCACGAACCGAACGAATTGCGCATGCGGGCAGAGGACACTTCTCTTCACAACCCCTGACCTTGCTCAACTTTGGTTCAGCTTCAGATCCGTACACCATACCTCTCACACCCGAATATTTCCTTCACACAGCAACTAAAACAGCAACAACAGCACCTGAGCTGCCATCATGGCTCAGAAAGACCGTCTCGACGTCGTTGACGTCGAGCCCTCCCGATCAAGACAACGGAGCAAGAGTCCCTCGTCCTCGCAAAAGAAAAAGGATCGGAGCACAAGCAGGAATGCTAAACCCTCTCCCGAGCCTCTACCACTCTCTTATCAGGAACCGCAGAAGACCCAGAAAGTTGCAGCGCAGGATGTAGATACTGGTGTGAAGGATAATGACATCTTCATGTTGCCGTCGTCCGACTACACCATACTCATTGGGTTGACGATCGTGGCAGTGGTGGTGCGGTTATTCAAGATTTATCAGCCGTCGAGTGTTGTGTTCGATGAGGTCCAGTAAGTTACTCGAGGTATTGGGGGAATTTAGTGCGGGGAGCTGACGCCGGGACGTGCACAATAGCTTCGGCGGCTTCGCGACAAAGTACATCAAGGGTAAATTCTTCATGGATGTACACCCCCCATTGGCAAAGCTTCTGATTACATTGGCGGGTTGGATGGCCGGATTCAATGGAAACTTTGATTTCAAAGAGATCGGAAAGGATTATCTCGAACCGGGTGTGCCGTATGTTGCAATGCGAATGCTCCCGGCGATCTGTGGTATTGCGGTTGTCCCGACTATTTTCCTTACGTTGAAGGCGGCGGGTTGCTCCACAGCTTCTGCGACGCTTGCGGCTGGGTTGATTATCTTCGGTAAGTTACATTGAGCAATTGAATAGAATGGAATGGCAGCTGATTGCGCGGACTCAGACAATGCATTGGCTACCCAATCCCGTCTTATCCTTCTCGATGCGCCTCTTGTTATCTTTACCGCTATCACTGGACTTTCCTGGACAAGTTTTCTCAATGTGCATGAGCAGGGCTATTCTCAAGCGTTCTCTCCCAATTGGTGGTTCTGGCTTGCATGCACAGGTCTGGGGCTCGGAGCTACAGCGAGCGTGAAATGGGTTGGCCTGTTTACCATCGCCTGGGTGGGAAGCTTGACAATTCTGCAGCTGTGGGTATTGCTTGGTGATACCAAGAATGTTACTCCCAGCCTCTGGTTCAAGCACTTCTTTGCACGCGCTTGGTGCCTAATTGGTATCCCGGTTACCTTCTACATGGCCATGTTTGCGATCCACTTTACCTGTCTTCGCAACCCTGGTGATGGTGATGGATTCATGTCGTCCGAGTTCCAGTCGACTCTTAGCTCCAAAGGGATGAAGGATGTTCCCGCTGACGTTGCATTCGGCTCTCGCATCTCTATCAGGCATTACAATACTCAGGGTGGATACCTCCACTCCCATGCAAGCATGTACCCCACAGGATCCAAGCAGCAGCAAATTACTTTGTACCCCCACAAAGATGAGAACAACGTTTGGTTCTTGGAGAATCAAACATATCCCGAGGGTGGTGTCGGCATCAGTGGCTTTGATGAAATGGATCCTCTCTGGGTTCAGAATGGAGCAATCATCAAGCTCTACCACATCGCTACCGATCGCAGACTTCATTCCCATGATCACCGACCACCGGTTACTGAAGCGGATTGGCAAAACGAGGTTTCTGCCTATGGTTACAAGGGATTTGACGGCGATTCCAATGATATGTTCCGTGTTGAGATTATTAAGAAGCTGTCAGATGGTCCAGTAGCCAAGGAGCGCCTACGAACCATCCAGACCAAATTCAGGCTTATTCACACCATGACCGGATGTGTTCTTTTCTCCCACAAGGTGAAACTTCCATCCTGGGGTTTCGAACAACAGGAAGTCACTTGCGCCAAGGGTGGGACTCTACCGAACAGCATCTGGTACATCGAATCCAACGAACACCCCAAGCTGAACGAAACCGCCGAGCGGGTCAACTACAGGAAGCCAGGTTTCTTCGGCAAGTTCTGGGAACTCCAGAAAGTCATGTGGAAGACCAATGCCGGCCTTGTCGAGTCTCACGCCTGGGATTCTCGCCCCGGATCATGGCCCATCCTTCGCCGCGGTATTAACTTCTGGGGCAAAGACCACCGCCAGATCTATCTTATCGGCAACCCTCTTATTTGGTGGACCTCCACGGCCGCGATTGCGTTGTATGTGATCTTCAAGGGCCTTGCCGTCTTACGCTGGCAACGAGGATACAGAGATTACACCGTCACCAACTTCCGCCGTTTCGACTACGAGGTCGGTGTAGCAGTTCTCGCGTGGGCATTCCACTACTTCCCCTTCTTCCTGATGCAGCGCCAGCTTTTCCTTCATCACTACCTGCCCGCACTCTACTTTGCGGTCATCGCGCTTGCCCAGATATTCGACTTCGTCGCTTTCCGCGTCAAGGCGATCGGACTCAGGAAGCTTCCTATTGTTGGATGGACTCTCGCTGTTGTCTTCCTTGCTCTCAGCGCGGTGGTGTTCGGTCTTTACAGTCCTCTTGTCTATGGAAATGCATGGACCAAGAATTCCTGCCGACAGGTGAAGCTGATGGATACCTGGGATTGGGACTGCAACACCTTCTTGGAGAAGTACTCCGACTACAATAACCTCGCATCGCAGCCAACACCAGTCGCCTCCACTACAGCGGCCGTCTCTCCTGCCCCCGTTGATGAAGTCAAGCAAGCCGAGGCTCCTCCTCCAGCCCAACAGGAACAGCAGCAGCAACAGGAACAGCAGCAGCAACAGGAACAGCAGCAACAGCCACTAAAACCAGCTGTTCTACCACCAGCTGAAAAGCAACCTGAACCAGTCGTTCCAGCACCGGACTCTCTCATTACACCAGAGGCTAAACAGCGGGATAGCGTAGTCGTGGGTACGGAGGAACACGTCGAATACCGCGATCAGGATGGCAACATCTTGGATGAGGAACAAGTCAAGGAGCTGGAAGGAAAGGTAGAGTTCGAAACCAAATACGAGACCAGGTACAAAATGCTGGATGACGATGGAAAACCCATCGATAACGTTCCGCAAAACCCCGAGGCTGTAGAACCGGGCACGGAGCAGGTTGTGGTTCTGGTTGATGAGGACGGAAATCCAATCAACGAGCAACAACAACCTGAAGTAAGCACTGTGTATGTAGACGTCCCCGAGGGCTCACCACAACCGGAAGCGGAGGCGGCGGCACCTGGCACTGGGTAGGCATCTTTCTTTCCTTAACCTAACAGCCCTGCAAGCAAGCCGCTAACAAGTACCCACAGAAACACCCCCGCCGACTTCAACCCAGATAAACACGAGATCGTGCACAAAAAGCGAGTCGTGTACGTCGACGAGGACGGAAACCCACTCCCAGACGACCAGCAGGAACCGGAAGAAGAGCAGCTAGAGGTAGTGAACAAACAAAGAACAGTGTATGTCGACGAGTACGGCGTCCCCCTACCGGATAGTGAGCAAGACGACTACGAAGAGCCACAGGGCACCGGGATGCCGGAAGGCGAAGAGCTGGTGGCAGGAACTATCAAGGAGGCGGAGGCACAGACGACGGATTAATGGTGAGCAGAGGTTAATGGTGAAGGGAATATGATGGGTCATGAATGAAACATGTAGCGGCGGGAGTTTTTCTTGTGTATTTTTTTTTCATTTTTTACTTTAGTGATGTGGGTTCTTTAGGCAAATGGGATGGAATGGCTTTGGGGCAAAGAAAAAGTGTGCAGGAGTATGAGTGTGAGGAGTAATAATATCGCACATTACGGAGTAACAAAACGTGCGCGGATACATGATATGCTGCCATTAAGCTGGGCTTCAACCGCCAACTTGGACAAAATTCAGCCTTTTACTTGCAGCACTGCTAGATTAGAACTCAAACGAAACAGACTGACTGAATAGGGCTGGCAAACATTCTGAATCAAGGGTTCCACCCACTTCCCAACGAATATCGACGCTGTTTTTTCACTTCCTTATCCATCAGAATGCCGATATATAGCAATGGGACAGTGACTGCATCCACAAGGTTTAATCGACCTGCAAGTAGAAAGATTAGAGCACAGAGTGACATTTGAATTCTTAATGTAACTACAGAGCAAGTTTGCAAGGGAACCTATCATCCAAGGTAGGCACACGGTGGGTAGACCGAAATAGACGAGACACATTGTACAGACGGATCAGAGTGGAAGAATTAGGCTACTAGAATCCAGTGCGTGGTGGTAGTTATGGCGCTCAAAAATACGCAATTCCATCCCAGTGCTGGGGCATCGACACTAAGAGAAATCATCGAAGGGACAAGATCTGCAGGGTATCGATGTAAAGGAAACATCTCAAGTGCCTTGAAATGTCAGTAGAAACGTTTTTGATTCAATACTTACCTCCCCCCCCCAAAACACATCTCGAAATCTATCTAACTCTAAACAGCCTACTATGTCATAGAGTCTTGCATCTAGAAGCATGGAGTATCGACATCACGACAGGATTAGCACTCAGTCATTGTATATCACTCACAACCCTCTTAGGGGTAAATGGAGATATTTGAGGGGGTAACTCTGGGAGTGCAAGGAAGATAGCGAGGGTAGTTATAATTGGAAGTGGCAGGACATTGCTTTTGAATTCATCGAGGGGTTTATGTAGCATTTGACATTAGACTTTATGTGGCCATGGTCACAAGGTATAACCCACTAGAAAAACAGCTTCTTAAGGACCCTTACGTATAGCAATCATAAGGAGACAATGACTGCACCCAGCCCAATATGGAACCAGCGCATAGCAACGTACTTCTACAGACGTTTGCGTACGTACACATATACAGGCATATATCAACAAGTGATATACCATGAACTAGTGATCGCAAGTCATCTCTTGTATCCAATTTTCCCTGCCTTATCTACAAATTCCGAAGATAGGACGGATGGACGGCATAACAGATACCCACAGTTGTCACTCGACACTCGACAGGGGATCTTTTTTAGCAACTACGCAAGCAAGCCAACCAACAAAAAAACTGCACGCACATAACGACGTTAAACAAAGACAAAGGTGGCACATCTAGCAGTTTTATACCCACATTACGCTCATCCTCTTTCCATAGCTTGTCTCACTGTCTAGACAATAATATAGTTATCCGCCACACTCTTAACCTCCTTCTTGTAGTCAACACTCTCCCCCAGATCCACAAGCGAGATATCATTAACCTGTGTTTCATTAGCTTTATCACCACCCACCCACAATTCATCAGGAAAAAAACTTACGTCAACACCAACCACGGGTCTCTCCATCCTAAATGCCACCTTCATGGGGAAAAATTCATTCTCGTCCTCCGCTTCGGCCTCAAACTCGAACGCACCAGTCGGGTTTTCCTCGCCGACAACCGAGAGTGTCCAATCCAGCGAGTCACCGGCAACTTCATAGGTCTCATCCATGCTGGAAACGGACGGCTCGCTGCGCTGGAACGGGATCGACACAACCACGTCGCGGAGTGTGTCAGTTTCGTTGGCGAGTTCGTATTCCACCGTAACTGTGTACCTCCCGATGCTGGCATGAACTACCCATATCGTGAATGCGATTGGGGCCGTGCCCGAGGTTTGTTGCCAGCGGAGGAGGGCGAACTGGTTGTTGACTGGGAAGTCGCGCGAGGTGTCTTTGAGCTGCAGCATGCCGGAGGAAGTGAAGGCGGCGCGGTCGACGTTGGGATGCGTACGGAACTGTGCGCTACTGGAGGTGTCGGCGGAGACGTTGAGTTTGATCTTTGTGAGCGACTGGTCGGAAATGCGGAGCATCAGATTGCCCTTGACTTCGAATGATTTGAGGTTTCCATCGCGTGCTAGCTCCGCCGAGAGCTGCTCCGAGATGGTGATGGAGATACCGTGCGTGTCTGATAGTGCGGAGAAAGAGCTTTGGCGTGGGGAAGCGACCTCCTGCGAGGGAGTGGAGCCAACCAGCGGTGCACGCTCGTCTGCATTCCCACCCATATCGCCACGAATCTTTTCGAACATGTCGGTGGTCTTGCTCTTGCGGCCAAGCTGCATTCCCTTCCCCTTTGGCGCAGTGGAGAAGGTCGATTTCTTCTTCTCGGCCTCGTACGAATCGTAGGTATCCGGTGTTTTCTGTGGGTTGTACGACGATTGAAACTTTGGGGTGCTCCTGCTGGAACTTCCCATACTTCCCGCCATACCTCCTCCCATGCCACCCTGATTGCTCCGCGACATTTCCTTTTTCTGCAGCTCCAGCTGTTTCGCTTTCCGCTTCCGCTCCTCGCTGGCCTCAAACTCCTTGTTGCGCGAGATGATCTCCTGAATGCGCTCCTCGTGACTCTCCATCTCGAGGAACGTGCGAATCTGCTGGAGGCTGAGGTTCTCGCGGTAGCCCAGCGCTACTACTTCATCGAAGGCTGAGAGCAGCTCGAACGAGTTGCGGAGTATCTCACGCTCATCAAGGGACTTGCAGATTGACGATACAACCTGTGCGAACAGGTGGAGGGAGTCGATGTCTTGCAGGATGTTGGAAGCGCGGTTGGTAATGAGGACCATGTAAAGCTCGTCCTATCCCACCCACCATCAGTATTCCTCCTCTTCTAGTTGTTTGGAGTAAGAGGGGGAAGTAGGGAGAGGACGAACTAAAGGCTGGTAAACATAGCGCACGTTCTCTGTCTCAATCGTAGTATGTTGAGTCCCCGCATCTGTGAGCTTCGGGAAGCTCGCGAGCAATCCCTCGATTCGTGACCGGGGCATTCTGTCCATCTCCACATCAGCTATCTCCACTTTCCACACATTTTACAAAACCTACTCTCGAAACTGTCTCGACAGCACTGCTTTCCCCCCACGGGTACAGATAGATGCAGCAAGAACGACCTAGGTGGTCAGCCCCTCAACTCCTCCTCCAATTCCAATTGGCGTTTCCGTACCATGGTATAGGTATTTTATTGGATATCCAGTGGTGTTCCGGGAGATAGGGTACCGTCGGAAATAGTACGGAGTATCGATCGTTGAATCGTTGAATTCGCCAAGGGGTCGGAGGCGTGGAGTTGGTTGCGGCTCAGAAACTCGTGAAGCTTGAATGTGGCCTCAACGGTGAGTTTGCGTCACGTGCATTAGAGAGACCTATGAGCGCCGCACTGTGCCTGGATATGCAGTGTCTCTGCAGATAGGATGATTTCCCTACATTTAACAGGATAATAGATTTCCCAGCTTCTACAAGTACACTGTTATTCGCTCGTGAAATCACATCCTATATCCCAGAAGAGCCCTCCATCCATAGATAAACCGACCCAGAACCATTGCATGCATCCCCGATATCTAAAAGCATCCCAAAACCCCTAGATCAAACTTTTTTCTACCCCCTCGCTCAAAAGAACTTAAGTCAAACAGATCTAAGCTGCCTTTACAGCGCCCCTGACACCCTGTTGTGTTCCCACCACCCTTGCCGTAACATTCAGTACACTATCGGCCGTCACTTGAACTGTCACCTCAATTTTCTTCCCCTTCTCGACACCCTTCAACAGAGCCTCTGCAAGGAGCTTCTCAACCTTCATGTGCTTTGTCTTGATCTCCTCCTCTTCATCATCTTCACCATCCTCGTCACTATCCTCCGCATCGCCATTGGCCCCTTTGGGCGCCTTCTCAGGGATGTGTTTGTGGATCTCGCTGGCACCCTCGACAAACTTAACAACGACATCACCGCCCTCGGTAGGAGCCAGGAACTCTGACGCTCTACGCGCAGGAATCGCGGTCTGTGCGGGGAGAAGGGCTTGGAAGTGTTCTTGACCATCGGCACCAACAATTACAACTCCAATGTCTTTGCTGAGGTGAGGAGCAACAGTGACCATGGGGTGTGTAGATTGCTCGATGTCTTCGACATCGAATTCAGACACGAGGGAGGCTTGGATTGCAGCACCACGGGCAGCGAGTTCTGAAGGGTTAAGAGCAGTGGATTCAACGGAAGGAGCGTGGATTGGAGTAGTCTGAGGGAAGAGCTGTGAGAATCGCTGCGCAATCTTGGGGGTGTGGGAGGAACCTCCGGCGAGGATAACCTACGCATGTTAGCATGACGGGGCGCAAGAGGGAAAAAGGTAAGTACTTCGTCGATATCCAAAAGGTCGAGCTCAGCCTTCTCAACAACATGTTCAGTAAGCTTAATGATCTGGTCAAAGACCTTCCTGCCCAACATTTCGTATCGCAGTCTATTGATGCTAGAGTGGAAATCCACGCCGTCGCACAGTGAGTCGACAGCAATGCTCGCGGTGGTAGCGATAGAAAGGGTCCTTTTAACGCTCTCAGACTCCAACTTCAGCTTTGCCAATCCACGCTCGTTCTCCCGAGGATCGCTCTTGTGTTTCTTCACATACTCCTTTGCGAAGTGATCCACCAAGGCCTGGTCGAGATGCACACCACCAAGCTCGTAGTCGTGGGCAGTGGCAAGGATTGTGTACATGCCACCACGGACGGCGATAACGGTAGCATCAGATCGGGTTCCACCGATATCAACTACGAGTAAAGTCTTATCGTGAGGTTGGAGGTTCTCCCTTGCGGCATATGAAAGAGCCTCAGCAACAGGCTCCTGAACAACCTGCAGAGCCTGAAGATCCGCGCCCTTTGCAGCGGCGACCAAAGCTGCCCGTTGACCTTCAGTGAAATCGGTAGGAACAGAGATGACGGCGCCAGTAACAGGCTTTCCGAGAAAGTCGACGGCTGACTGTCGGAGACGTCTCAAGTGCCGGGTGGTGATCTCGTCAACGCTAACGCTGGTAGCCTTCTGTCCTGACTTTTCTACAATGCTAAAAGAAACTGCGCCGTCGACGTCTATGGGGTGGGACGAGTTGTGAGAGTTTGTGGGGTCAATCTCAGAGTATCTACCTCGAATTAGAATTTCTTCACAGCCTTGAGCGGAAAACACATACTTCTTCCCCAAGAAATCGCGGAAGTAGGCGATAGTGTTTTTGGCATTGCGAACCAACTGTGCTTTTGCCTCACCACCGTGGAACTCGTCGGAATCAAGGTAAGAGAGAACGGTAGGAATTTGTCGGTCTACCTATTATCAGCACAGAACTTTATTGGGACCATGGATCGTCAACATACCTCCCTCCTCATTTGCAATAACCTCAGCCTTTCCGTCCTATATTCGTATGTATTCGTTAGTTATCTTGTCTCATGTATCTGTATTTACATCCTCTGGCGCGGGGGCATACAGCAGATGTGTATGCTATCGAACTGGTAGTATTTCCGAATGCAATTCCAATAACCACCCCTGCCTCAGTCTCATTAGGAGAATCCGAAGTGTCGCTCATTATGCCGATCTGTAAGATGTATTATAAGGCGGTTTTTTGTGAGCTATGTGAAGTTGTAGGTAGGTTGAGGTGGGTGTTGAGGGAGGCGGTGTTGTACGGGATGTGGGGGGTTGTGCGGGGAGTTGAAGTTGAGCTGGCTTCAAACTTTTTTGACTTCTGCGCTAGTCAGACCTCAGCCCCACTAGTCACTAGATATCACTCGAACCAATGAATTCATATACGTACCCGCGGATGAGGTTGGGATAGCACCGTCTACTGACAGGAAATTTTCAATGGGATACCGCTTGCTGACGGTTTTTCCATTAATGGACAACTATGAGAGATAGAAAATGACTGGCGATGTGTGATCTAGCTCAGCGGCACTCAGGCCTGGGGCCATCCTGCTTATGGTACCGCCCCCTATTCATCATATTGCATGTATATAAGGGCGGACCGACAGGAAGACCATGTACAGTAGATCTTCAAGTTCGATGAAATTCACTGCCGACAATTTTAGATCTGGGACAGCAAATTCTGACGCTGACAGAACCACTTTTTTTGTGGGACGGGCACCTTGTGTTGACTGCTGATGTCCCAACCTTATCCGCGGGTACAATAGCATCCCAAATGACAGTAAAACGATGGTAAATCACCATCAACTTCGCCTCAATAGCTACTACACAGTAAGTACCTGAGTACTTCTTATATCCGCAAATATTCCCAAATGAATGCACTGAGTTTAGGTACGTGTAAAGAAAGAAAAACCCCAAGCACCAAACTCCGTATCTTTCAACCCTGAATTGCCGATGGAAAGGAGAAATAAGGCCAAATAACAAAACCACCTGAACACACTCTAATGGTAACAACAATATTACCAATAATATCAAACTTATCCTTATATGCCTCCCCTCGCGTCGCAACAGAACAGGCTAATGTGGTTATCACCTGCCCCAGAGCACGCCATCATCATCCGATGCGGGTGGAATGCGAGTCCAGTAACGGGGCTCGATCGATTCTGTTGGAGGAAATTTGTATGCGGTTTCACGGTCGTAAGTGGCGCCGTGAAATCATTAGCGTTAATATTCCATAACTTGACATCATGGTAGGTCGAACCCCTAGAATTGAGTCAGTCTCTTCGTCTCCACAAAGGGGGTAGAGGGCATACGTTGCTATAACGGGTGCATGCTCATGCACGCTCAAATTCCGCATGCCCTTGGTATGTGCGAGAAAGCTCTTCACTGGGGAGTCCATCCTTATATCCCATAGCTTCACCTCGCCGGTGGCGCTACCGCTCACCAGCTCTCGCATACCTCCACGCTGCATGTGGACTTTGACGATCCAGGATCTATGGTCCTTCCACACCTTCACCATGCTGTCCCTCGGTTGTATCCGACGATCATAAACTCGCACTGCTCCATCGCCAAAGCCCGCGACAAAAATATTACCAGCAACTTGTTCCGATGTCAAACTGGTGATGCATGAACCTGACCGGGCGGGAATATCCTAATCAAATGTTAGTAGAGCGAGGTTGAAATGAATTCGAAGGGGCTTACACTCATACACATCTCCCTTGGAGCATCCCACACCCTGATAACCTTCATATCACCACCTACTAACATAGTTCCTCGTCCTTGCTGCCAATCCGCAACTAAACCCGAGCTCCGTTGTGAAGGTAGAAGATCTGTCAACGCTCGCCAGCTAGAAACAAGTTCGACATCTTTCTCGCTCTCATAGTTGCGGTAGATTTTAACCACACCGTCACCGCTTCCGGTCATAAGCAACGCAACATCATCTTCGTTCAGGAATTTAATCTCTGTTATTCTGGTGCCAACAGGATTCCCGTTCGAAAACCGAGACATTTGTCTTTCTCCGTCCCAATCCCAGACAGATACGCTATCCTTGTCGTCTACCGCCACAAGATAGCTCTCAAACTGATGGAACAATAGCCGTGTCGGTTGACATAGATTGTTGAACAATGCTTTGGGATAATCCCATCGGGAGGTTATTGCTCGTTCTTTCTGGGCCTGGGTATCGATGATTATCTTGTCATTCCTTGTTCGGCGCCAAAGTCGTTGGTTGTAGTCTACACTGCCGGGTTCATCTGCTTCATTGGGCTTCATTTGAGGCTCTCGGAAGTACTAGGCGTCCTTTATTAGCTATATGCAGTCATCAGAGTACAGAATAATACCTCGATTGACCAATCCATGAATTTACTTGGTATTGAAATAGTAATTGGGTCGTTCGGGTCCCTTGGATGGAAGTTCTTGCTTACAGGTTCCTTGGCGGAATGATAGTTGGTAGTGGTGTTAGTGTAATCGTTGACATCCGGAGGTCGATTCCAGTCCGGGTCTTTGTCAGTCGCAAACCTGCTTGGCTTTGGTGATACAGGTTCCGCCGTACGCTGAGTATTGGGATTAGAATAACCGAGTGCAAGGTTCTTTAAGCTCGCCGCAATACTGGCCGATCTCCGCAACGAACTGGTGAAATAACCCTCCCGGGTTGCAGATACACCTGGGGATTCAGGTCGTGATTTCTCAATGGACGCGGGCTCTGACTGTAGTTTGAGGTTGAAAGATTTAAGACTTGCTCGCACAATGTCATCAATCAGTCCTTGCGCGCTAGGACCCAATGGGCTTTCCAAAAGTGTGTTGTGAATGTAGTCAATAACAATTCTGGCCGATTGCGCCGTCTCCGGAAATGGATCGACAGAGATCATGAGTAGAGCCTGCCAGATAGCAGCAAAGATTGTACCTTCAGAGCGTCTTGGTGCGGAATCCTTATTTCTGCCAGGGCTCCGGAATTGTGTGCCCCCTCCTCCTAGTACTCCAGGGTTAGTTAATGACCTAGTCAATCCGGTGGGCATTCCATTCGCGTTGGGGGTTTTTGATGCGTCCCCATTCGCCCTCGAGCTACCGCCATTGTAAATGAATTCCCTCTCATGTACCATCTGCTCGTAGGCAGTAACCAAGAACTTGGACTCGTTCCTCTTGACAAAGTGACTGAAGAACACAACTAGCTCTTTCCGCACCATGCTGCTTCCATCGGTAGTCATGAACAAGACATTGCTTGCCACAGTCTGTTCAATCTTCATCACCTCTTCACTCATCTCCGGAATTCCTAGGAAAGTGGTGAGGGCGAACAGCATTGCAGCTCTGACTTCCGGAACATTATCTACGACCAATTCGCAAAGTCTCAAGTGTGCGCCCTCGCGGATACCCTGCCACTTTGCCTCCGGATAGCTATCCCATAGTTGCGAGATACACAAGCAAGCCCATTGTCTCAGCAATGGATTTTCATCACCAAGATGAGCTAGACATGCGTTCATGACTCCCGGAGGAGCGCAGACAGCACGTCCCTGACTAAATCCGCGGCAGAACATAGCAAGGATGAATGCACACATTGCTCGGTGCTCACTCGCATTTCCAACGGGGATACCTGATGTGGGGCTTAAAATTTGAACAAAATAGCTATAGCCATTGTCTTTCAATAAGTCGGCTTGGCAACTGGAATCAACTGCGAGAATGCGCGCCCAGATGAATACCATCACGGGCTTTAGCTCTTGTGCAGCTGATTGCAGAAGCTTCAGAACGTAAGGGAAGATTCCAATGCTCAATGCTAGGTTGACGGCCCATGGCCCAAGGTCCAGAAACTTGCTAAGTAATATCAACGCTCGGAGTCGGTGAACCTGGCTCAAAAGCACTTGCAAGACGATGGGTAGTTGATCTGGGGGGTGTCTGTCTACAGCACCTTGCGAGAGGTACACCTCGAAAGCGGTGAGTTGCTCGGTGAAGAATGTTGAATGTTGATATTCGTATGGGGGGCCGCCTTTTTCGCAGGCTTTGAGAGCCGGAAGCTGTGCCAACACCATTTCAACCGCGAGATCCCATGATTGCCAGAGGGGATGATGATGTGTTTCGGGGAGCGCCGGTGAGGATATAGGATGACAATGGTGGACCCTCATGATTCTCTGACTGAGCAGGAAATTCCTGAACAATGCGGCGACCATCAGGTCCTGCCTAAATAGTTTCTTAAAGAGAGGGCGCGGCAGGGTGTTCCATGCGATTGTGTCTGTGATAGCAGTGAAGATCCAGTTCAATTCCCCCAGGGGTGTCCTACGCTCCTGTAGGCGTCCTGGGATCTTCATCGCCATTTCCATTGGCAAAGTTGAGGGTAGAGGGTTTTGCAACACAAAGAATCGCACGGCTATTTCGATTGGGGTAGTCAAGCAGCAAGTGAATAAGTCGGCTGGAAGCTCGGGATTCATCGGTAGCGTCTCCTTGCTACTACACGCCGCGAGTTGTATACAGTCCGCATACGATGAGCTATTTAACGCCAACGGATCCCGAGCTCTTTGTTCCATCGCTTCTTGTTCATGTTTCTCGATGAAACGGTTGAAGTTGGTAATGATGTTTCCGGCATCACTACAATCGTATACAAATAGACTGGGAGCTCCAAGCCAGCTCTGTAAGTCGTACAGCGATATTGGGATGTATTGAGTGAAGTTCTTATTGAAGACCCAGATTTCTCCACTTGAGGTGGGTTTCGGCACTCCATGGCCGTTATAGTGGAACAGAATCCGCTCGTCTTTCGCGTTCCGCCGCAAGGAACAGCAAAACTTTTTAGTATCTTCCACGAAAGGGTCCAGGTACTGCTTATATCGTGTTCGAATGCTCAGAGTCTCGTATTGCTGTTGGAGGTTCTTTCCGATCATTTCAAGCGCTTTGGCCGCAGGATGAGCAAGGGTGTCAATCCAACACTCTAGCTTTGCGCACGGGTTCGTCTTCACAACGTCTACAACACGATGAGATTCAATCAATGGAACTTGAAAAGTGTCTAAGACATACCTGGTGGGTCTACACCGATGTTCAAACATAAGACAAGGGCCGCGGAAACGGTCTTCAGCCTGTCGCGCATTCGCCATTCTTGGAGAGGAAAATTCTGCGTCTCCGCCTTCGGGTTTCCGCCAGTTTCATGTCGCTTGTCTGTGTAGTACATATAAAAAACCTGTGCACCCGCCATTAGATTCATGCGGCCGTCGCAAATAGAAAACCCGTACCTGCTCCAGAACTGCCAAGTAGTCTTCCGAATTGTACTCGTCTTCGAATCCGTGTCTCATCCGGGGGGTATCTAGTCCTCCATCATCGTGTCGGGGGCCTTCTCCTTCGGAATTCTCAGCCGATCCGTTCGGCGTGTAGATAGTCCTTGGTGTCGCCGGCGTGGAAGAGTTTCGCCTCCGCGAACTCGATCTGCTGTTGGGGCGTGAATTCGGAGCGGATTGTAGCGTCTGCCGAAGTAACTCTGCGGGCTCGCCCATAGGAGCGGCAATCATGTTGCTCAATGTCGCGGTATTCTGTCGGGTGACCATGGTCGTAGGGGCGGTAGTGGTTTTGGTTGGGTACGTCGGGTGCTGGAGGTGGTGAGTTGAGCTTGCTGCAGCTCTTAGAACGCCATTCGGGCCGTGCTGTCCACCAACGTCGTTTACCGTCATCGGTTTCTGCGCCTGTCCATTCGCACTCATGGTGGGGAGTTGTTGCGGAGGCGACGGAGGATGCCGAACTTGTAGTTGTGTTTGATCTTGAGACTGCGGCACGTGGTGGACGGGCGGTTGCTGCTGGGAGAACGAGGGCTTAGAGGGTAATGGACAGTCGGGGTTTGATCTTATAGCGACCATGACTGCCACGACCCACGGAGATCGAAAAAGATCGCGAACGGCGGGTGAATGCTCGCAGTGTTGTTTGGAGACTTAATTGTAATCGGATCGGGTACGGAAGATAAGCGAAAAGGGAAGCGCAGGCGACGAGATGAGCAAGCCTATCACAAGAGCATGTCGACCGTAGATGCTAGATGTTGAACGTGGCTATATATGACTCCTATATGGGATACTGAAGTACGCCGACGAAAGAGCAGAAGTTTGGAAGTGCTCAAGTGGTAAGAAGTGACGACGCCAACTATGGCGGCTGCCTAGATGCACCCCCGATTCGTGTAACCATGATGTCTACTCCATAGAAAAGGTGTTGTGAAAACACCGCTCATCATGAAGACTCAATTGGTAAGTTCGTTTCATCGAGTTATGACTTGAGCTTGCACAGCGTCAGTGCAACAAATCTTTCGAACTGGCATTGAGGCAATTCACAAACATTGGCGACGTATATATCCTACAGGACCATTGAAGAGACGCTGTTTCCCTAGTTCTTCCTTTTGTCTTCCTTACTTGTAACTCGATTGTATCTATTACACATTTATATAAGACCTTTAAGACAACTGAGGCTTCAAACATGTAACTATTTGGAGAGATGAATTCACTGATCTTGTTTAAGAATGCTTCTGATGATTCTCGCAAACATTTAGTAATGAGACTAATTTTGATATCATAGCCTGACCCGATCTTCAAAGGTATCATTTTGAAGATAGCTGTCTGTTCATTTAGTATCAGGATGATGAAACAATTGATGCCTTCATCTCCTCCGACTTCTTAAGCCTAAATCAGCTTAAAGAAAGCTAACAAAAGAAGTTGAAAGGGAAATTTTATGCTTCAAGAGACAGTACTGCGTTATCGCAATCGTTAGGGTTGTATGTATAGTAATCTAGTAGACTACTAGTTCAGTGACCACTATGTCAAGGACACATATGCGATATGCAAGTATTACTCTACTTCTGTTCCTTGAAACTAAGCCAACCCATTCGAACGAAGTACGAAACCTTTGAAGGTGGTGATTAAGTATTTTCGTTTTTATCGCCAAGTATATGGGAATAGAGTAATCGCAAAATTTCGAATATAAATGATCCGCCTGCGAAGGATAGGGCTGCATAAAGGCGTTGAGAACATAGACTTGACCTCGATCACATAGTACCACTCGACTTGTGTTGGGACGAGTGCTCTGCCATGACACGTTACCGGGCGGGAAGTCATGCAATATTTCTGAATCATTATTTGATTGGCGCTCTGACTTGTAAAGCTGATATATGGGGGAAAAAAACTGTTGATCGTACCTAGGGTAGAGTATCTGTCGAGGATGATCGCTCACATTCCTATGAATTTCATGCTAGTGTAGCATTTGAGGGAAAAGATAGCCGTCGGATATCCTGATATGGATGTGAAAACCTCTCGTCCTTCCATTATCAGACTGGTGATACTCCGTCCCGGTGGTCTGGGACCTAGATGTCGATCGCGGCAAAAACAGTGTGCTTGTACTCTATGTATCGATGTGTACTGATGATAAAAGAACTTCGAAACTACGCATACAGCGTATGCGTGTGTGCGTGGGAAGGCGGTAAAGTCACAAAGTGCAAGTGCATTTTGTGCATCACGCAGTGAGTGATATCGGATGACGGTGATGTCACGGGAAGTCGAAACGTGGAAGGATCTTTGCTACCCAATGGAGCAGCTGCAAGGAGGAATATCCTGGAAGTATCTAAGAATGGGTAGATGCATCCACCGTCGTCGTCATTGTGAGGGCACGAAGCGCTTAGGCGTGAGTTCATGTTCGAAATGTATCCTCGCAAAAGAAGAGCGTTGGATAAAACGGACGGGTATCGGACAAGTCGAAGTTCGTGATGTGTCGATGTCTGCCATGCGGCCCCCATGCACCCAATCTATCGGAGAGGCGGGCAGCGGTAAACTATGACGCGACACCGCAGTTCCATTTGCCCTAGATAGATCTGCTGGGGTGAAACGTGAGGAATTCTCTGATGCAGAAGGTAGGGCTCCAGCTATCCGCAGCATTCCGTGAGGAGCAGGTAATGGGCTACAACAACGGTTGCTGATCCTAAGCTTGTGTCGCCGAATTGAATGGGAGTTTCTCGGTATAATGCACGCAACTTGCGGCGAAGCGTAGTAAGAAGTTGAGCGCGACCACACCAAGGCAAGCTGAGCAAGCCCCCCTTTTCGCTAGTCGACTTACTGGATTGCGGCAACCAATCCCAAGGATGCTAGTGGGACCCTGAAACACGCTGGCGATAGAAGCTGAGTAAAAGCCCACCAACCGCTCTTCCGCCGCCTCTAGTTGTGGTGGCTGCTGTGTTGGGTGATGTGAGATGTGAGAAACAATTTTCAGTTCGCGACATCGACTGTGCCTCCACGAGCCTCACATCGCTGTAGCGAGTCTCCAGATAGGCACAGAAATAAACGCCTTACCTACCATCTTAGTACCTCATCTCTCATCTGTATACATTCGGCCCCAAGGGGGTTCATCTGCGCGACAGGGTTGCAAAAAGAGACCAAGTCCATGAAAGTAGAAGTTGACAGGTCTACATACATGTACCTGCCTGCTTGCACCTACCACCACCAACGAGGAAGTACCAGCACCACAAGCACACGAAGGGGGCTCCGATTTCGATTCGATTTTGCTGGGTTTCAAAACTGTCCATCATTTCACTGCTATCTTCTTCCCGTCGGTTTTTACCCCCTTGTCACTTCACGATACGATCGATTATCACAAGTCTCGTCTCTTTTTCCTTTCTTCCGTCTTTTCTTTTCTTCCCTCGTCGGGACATTCCACAAGGGGCCGGGCCAGGAACAGCAGGTTACTTAGTTGCAGGACGTAGTTCTCCACCAGCCACTGTGCGCTCTACTTATCCCGTTCAGAAGCCGAACAGCTACTTCTCAATTTTGGAGACGAGTGAGTGATACCAACCAACTCTCACGACATCATACCTTCCTCCCTCGACCTTGCCACAGCAACACCATCAAATTCGCTGCAGTGCTGGGGGTGGACAAAACTGGTCTTCTAGATCGGTCAGAGCTTTAGACGATGGCATTCCTCTTCGGCAAGAAAAAGGGGACACATCGTGAAGGAACTCCAACAGGTGCAACTGGCACAACACCACCCAGCTCCCAGAACAACTCCCTCAGCAACCTTCCCACAGGCGCTGGCGATACAGGGTCACCTCATACACGTTCTGCAGCTCCGAACCCGGGATTACGAACTCACCAGGCGCAAAGTTCTGATGGCGCGACGCCCAGCCCGAATCAAGGACGAGTGTTACAGGTATGAAGCTTAAGCATCCTTAGTTCACTTTACCCTCTTTTCTCCACAGTCAAGATGTGAGTGAACTCATTATTGAGCTAATGTAGAAACAGCAGTCACCGCCGGCGCAACAGCTTTCGAACAATGCATCATTATATCCTTGGTCACAGCGTCGGTTAACGCTGAATTCGTCGCATCCTTCCCCTTTCCCGCGGTATGGACATGCCGCCAATGCCGTTTCCAGCAAGGATGGAGATATCTATATCATGGGAGGATTGATACGGTCGCAGAATGTGCGAGGGGATCTGTGGATGATCGAGGGTGACAGCGAGCGGCTGGGGTCGTATCCAGTGATGACTACGAGCGAAGGACCGGGTCCTAGAGTTGGACACGCAAGCTTGCTGGTCGGAAATGCGTTCATTGGTTGGTCTTGCCAATCGTCTTTACTGCATCGTGGAGAGCGTTGCTGACGGGGTGGGCTGCAGTTTTTGGTGGTGATACCAAGTTAGACGAGAGGGATGTCCTGGATGAAACCTTATATCTTCTGAACACATGTAATAATTGTCTAGCCCTGGATATTCGATGCGCTCGCTGACGTCTTCACAGCAACACGACAGTGGTCTCGTGCTAGTCCCCACGGCCACCGACCATCCGGGCGATACGGTCATACATTAAATATTCTGGGCTCTAAACTTTACATTTTTGGAGGACAAGTCGATACAGTTTTTTTCAATGATCTTGTGGCCTTTGACCTCAACACACTCCAACATGTCGGTTCAAAATGGGAAGTTCTAGTTCCGGCGGCTGAGGGTAGTACGGATGTGCCGGCAAGCAGAACGAATCACACGATTGTAACATGGAAAGATAAACTTTTCCTGTGGGTCACATCGGATGCGCATGAAAGGGAAAGGACTGACGCGTGGTATCAGATTCGGTGGAACGAATGGTGTAGAGTGGTTCAACGATGTGTGGTCCTATGATCCTCAGACGAACCAATGGACTCAGTTGGATTGCATAGGCTTCATTCCATCACCGCGGGAAGGACATGCAGCTGCGTTGGTCAATGATGTGATGTACATCTTTGGAGGGCGATCATCGGAAGGATCGGATTTGGGCGACCTTGCAGCATTCCGGATATCGTCGCGTAGGTGGTATACGTTTCAAAACATGGGCCCCTCTCCATCGCCGCGATCTGGGCACACAATGACCACTGTTGGGACAAAGGTTATAGTACTTGGTGGGGAGCCCAGTGTTCCGGCAAGGTCGCAGGAGGAGCTCCAACTAGTTTATGTCCTCGAAACGGCCAAGATTCGATATCCTAGCGACAATCCTTCGCACCCCTCACCTACCGACCGGAATCAACCTGGCGGACAACCTAGGGCGCAGGGTATGAGGAATGGGTCTCTTGACGGGATAGCTCCTGACCCAAGGAGACTCCAAAAGCCAGGTCCCATCCAAAATCCCGCCATAGGTCCCGGTCCCGCCCCAGCAGGTAGCAATCCATTGGCCAGTAACAACACTTCTGGAACCGGACCTGGGGGATCCCGATTGCCACGCGCATCAGTAACAAATCAGCCATCTGGTCCACCACCAACCCAGCAGGTAGCGCCTCCTCCTCGAGCCAATGGAGCACCGCCCGTTGCAGGATCGAGAAGCAAAACCCCCACTGGCCCCGGTGTCGCTAGGGGGAAGGAAAATGTCTCCCCTACACAACCAAAAGAAAACTCGCCGGTAACAGTAGCCAACGGACCCACGCCTCAGGCCCAAGTCCAGAGAAAAGACTCAAAAGATGGAGGGGTTACTCAAGAGCGATCAAGATCTCGACAGCACGTTCAGCAACAGAGCTTTGATAGTATGAATGGGCCCATATTAGAAGACCCCGAACCTGAAAGCCCACGAAACCAGCAACAGCCGCAGCAGCCACCCCAATTGCATCAGACTTCCCAGCGACCCACAATCGGCGTTCGCGCGCCTGAAGATCAACCCAGATTTGATGCTTCTACTGCTAGTCCTAAGACAACACAACCTCCCCCAAATAGCCTGAACGCTGCAGTATCACGCGATATGGATAGCCGCCCTGTAGTTGATTCACAAGAAGTTGAAAAGCTGAAACGCATCAATGATTGGTATGTTTCGGAGTTAGCACTTGCTAGAAGAGCGGGCTATACTCCACAGACCAGCCACGCTGCTCTTTTTGAAGACCGGGGACGGGAGTTACTTGTTGAAGACGACCGACCTTTTGTGGAAGCCATGCTTGCGCTGAAAGGGGAACTTTCCAATGTTCAATCCGAGCTTGAGTCGCAATCAGCTTTGGCTGTCAAACGCATGCAAGATGTTGAACGCCAAAGGGATGTTGCGGTTCAGGAGGCAGTATATGCGAAAGCGAAACTCGCAGCCCTGGGAGGTCCTGTAACTCCTACCCCAGGATCTGATTCAGCCTCAATGGATGCGGAAAAGATGACCGACATGAGCCGAAAACTCGCGGCGTCATTGTCAGCACAGGCCGACCTGAGCGCTCAAACCCAGGCACTGACACAAGAAATCGCGGCGGAAAGGAAGGCAAGACATTTGGCAGATGAAACGGCTTCCTCTGCTCAGCGCAGGATTACAGAGCTCGACGAGTACCGCAATTGGGCGGCATCGGAAATTGAAACCCTTCGTGCTGAACTGTTGGATGCTGGGAGGGCTTACAGAGACGAAGCTGCGCTGGGTCAGGAAGCAGCTGCGAATGTGAAGATGCTACAAATTGATCAAGCCGAACTTACAGCCAGATTGGAGGAAGTTATGGAGGAGAATAAGAACTACCAGACATCACTAGAAAAACTCAACAAGGCAATGCAGTTCACGAATCAAAAGAGCAGTACTCTTGAACGACAGCTGGAGGAGGAGCGAATTGTAAAGGAGTCATTGGAAAGAAAGCTGGCACAACTTCGGAGCGAATACGAGGAGAAGACAGCGGATCTACAGAGCGTAAACCAACGACTAAAGGATGCAGAAGAGCTGATGGGAACATATGCGGAAGAAGCAAAGGCTGCTAATGCTGTTTTGATCGCTGGACTGGACAAGGTAGCGGCACGAGAGTCACCGACCATGCTCGCCAGCGTCACAGAAGAGCGAGTGCGGGTGCTTCAAGAGCAGGTCGAAAACACTCAGGTTCTTCTCGCAAAAAGCAAGGCGCAGGCCGACGAGACTGGCGAAAAGCTAGCCGAAGCTATGCAACGGGTCGCTGGCCTAGAGTTTCAACAGGGACAATCCAGCAAAGATTCCATCGCCCTTCGAAGACGCATGGCGGACGTGGGTGATGAAGCTCGCCGTTTGAAGAAGGAGAACGTGGAACTGCTTAACAGATTAAACCAAAGGCAATTGGAAGTTGATGCCGTTACCGCGAAGCATAATGCTCTCAAAGAGATTCTACACGAAAGATCAGCCCAGGGAGGTTTCGATAAGCGTCGGTCACTCACTCTGCAGAATTCTCCTGAATCTGGTACTGCAACGCCAGAGCAACTAAACCGTTTACGAGAACTCGAAGTTCGCCTTGAAGATAGTCTACGTGCCCACCGGGAAACCAAGAATACTGCAGAGATGCAGGCTCAAGAGGTTGAGAAGCATTTCCGCGAGAAATTGGAGCAACTCGAGAATGACTACCAGTCTGCCGTTCACTACGTCAAGGGAACCGAAAAAATAATGAAGCGTATGAAAGACGAGCTCACGAAGCATAAGACGCAGAATGCCCGGCTACAAATTGAGCTTGAGGAAGCACAACGGAAATCGGGCGACCGTGAGAAGGGTCGGGAATCGAGCAGCGAAACGGACTGGGAACAGGAACGTGAGCTCCTCAATAAGGAAATCGATGATCTCCGCACAAAGGTTCGCGAGTCTGCAATGGCGTTGGATAAACAGATCAGGGAAACCAAGACCCAACTCGATTCACTCCGAGAAGAGCGTGATCGCTTCAAGCTACAACACAGCCAAATGCAAGTCCAGATCATAGATATCACACAGCAACTCAGCGAAACGAAAGCTCTCGTTGACAAGCTGGAGAGTGAAAACGCCTTACTGGAGAGTCGGGCGCAGAGCGCAGAACAAAAAGTTTCGATGCTTTTAGATCAGGTCGAAAACTCAGTCGATGCTTACCGACGGAGTACGAGGTTCGAAAACGCCAACGGCGAGAGTGGTTCTGCACGCAGCAGTTTCTACGGCCCGGATAATCGCACCAGTGTTGCGCTCGACTCACTTGCCACGGAACTCGATGCGTTGAGGAACCATTGGGAAAGTACCAACAAGACTTACCGGCTTAGCAATACGTTCGACTTCGAGAAGACGCCGACGACGCCACAGACCGAATTCTCGAGCAACATTGCGCAGTGGAGACAGAAGCTTGCTCAAGAAGAGGAGGTAGCATCGAGAAGCGCCAATAACAGTAGGCAGGGAATGGCTGCATCTGCAAGTCCGGTCAAGCCTGCAGGAGACTCGAGGAATGGCTTCCACACACCACAACCTACGGCGGCTACAGTGCGGGCAGGTGGAGGAGTAATATAGTAGTGCTTTTCTTATTGTTCTTTCATGACGGGGTTTTGTACTTTGTTGTTTCATTTATTCTTGCTTATACTACCTGCTGTTGTCTGAGATACTCGCTGTGTTTTGGGAATGCGATAACGGGATGGATAATGATTGTGCTTATATACTTTATACTTACTATTACTGGGTTGGATGGACTCCAAAAAATTATTTGGTGTTGAGCGTATATCAAGATGTTTCGTTTGGTTTTGTTGGTGCAGGTCCCTTCTCTAACTTCCCTTTAACTATTTCTCTTCTTCCTTTGGGCGGGGCCGTGAATGAGGGTTTTTGAGTTACTTTTGTCCTGATTTTTGTTGCAACTGCTATCGTACTCACTCTAGTACCATGTTTTCAATTTGTGTCTAGTCTATTTTCCTGTTCCTTTCGTTCTGAGGATGAAGATGGAAGTGGTGGTAACTTTACTCTGAGGAGATGGAATGGAACTTCTATCCATTCCTGATTGCTTCGTTTGCCTGATCAGTGAAAATATCTCTCGACTACAATACCGTCATTTGAGGTTCGACTTTTGCTCCCTGACGTCTCGATCTGTCACTCATCTTAACATGGTCTGAGCGTCCACACTAAATGCAGCCCTACACTAGCCTCCGTCAAGAGCCTCACCATAACTCAACCTCCTATCTCACTCCTATCAACACAAACAACATCTCCTACATTACCAATGGCGAAACGCAAGAAGAACAAGCAATCCCAATCGCAGGCGCAGCAGAATGGCGGTCAACACCAAGCTAAACGCGCACGCCCGAATAGCTACAACGATGGCGGCGATGACTCGCAGGGCAACAAGTTCGATGCGTCACGCGGATACGTCGATCCCTCCACTGGACAGCGCGGTGCGTTTCCTGGCCTCGAGAACTGCGATGAGGACTTCTTTGGCCCGCCACAGCATGGCCTGGATTATCTGAGGATGGTTAGGTATGTCGCCTTGGGTCTTGTGGAGCGTGGAAAAGCGAGAGGAAGTTAATAGGGCTCATAGATCTGAAGCAAAGGGGGTTCCGTCATTACTATTATCCGCAGCTGCCACTGCAAATGCTCCGCCACCACCTCGAGAGCGACCTCCCCCTCCACCACCTCGACAGCGACCAGTTGTCAATCCGGACGACGTGGTGCTAGATTACGACGACCCCCTTTCCACTTCTATCCCAGAACCACCGGAGCCCGAATACTCCCCCTCCGAACCAACACCCGAACCAGAAGACCCCCATTACTACTTCACCGAATCCACCTACATCTCTCTGCATCCCTCACCCCTTCCTCGCCCTCCTCCCCCACACCACGCCTCAACCCTCACCCGCTTCACCACACTCCGCAATAAACTCGGCGTGAAACCACCACGCCCTTCGAATCCTGGCTTCCCAAAATGGAGGGACAACAAGGCCTGGCGCGACTTTGTGTCCATGACGATGCCCCGTCAAGAGTGGCTATGGGCTATGCAGCAGTGGGAGGTCGTCCGGTTGGTGAAGGAGTTTACGGCGTGGATAGGCTGGCGGACCCGCGTTAGGAACGCGGCGAAAAAGGGAGTTGCCAAGGGGTGGGGCGTGTGGATTTGGGGGCTGCTTGTGAGATGTGAGATTGTCATGGTTGCGGAGGATGTTAGTGTGCTTAGGGAGCTGGGGAAGATTGCGTTGACGGCGTGGAAAGTGTTGGGGGAGTTTAGGGAGGAAGAGGAGGGAGGGGGAAAGAATTGGGATGACACCGCTGCTCCTGTTGAACCTGTAGCGGATGGAGGGCAGGAGGTAACAAAATCTGAGGAAACAAGCGCCGTCATTGGGGAAACCCCCGAGGATTACAGGCGACAAGATATTGACCCCGTTGGAGCTGAGGATTGTGCCGCCAGGAAGCCGGAAGAGCCTAGAGAAGGCACTACAAAAGAACAGGAGCCCCAGGAACTCGAGGAAGGAGAAGAACCGGAAGCCCCTCCACCAAAAATCGAGTACTACAATCTGGAAGATACCATGGGAATGATGGATATGATCGTGTCCATTATTGGGGATTTCTTTGGACAAAGGGATCTGATGGAGGAACGGGCAGCGCTGGGGTAAGCAGGGGCTTGTCTGGTAGGACGCGTACGGGATTTAATGGGGTAGGTTAACATTGAAGGTAAATTGTACAGTACGCATTATCGGGTGGGTATTTCGTATTTCGTTCGGCCGAGTGACAGACTGACAGCACAATATACGAGCCGTGGTGTATTCGGCCTCTCTATCCCTGATCTATCGTACGTACCCGTGAAAGTGATGAATTCACTTCACCTCATTCTCAGCCGCCTTCTCCCACTCCTCCATCTCCACCTCATTCAACACGTCTCCCGCCTGCGCCTCCACCACTCCCACCTCCAATCGCTCCGCAACACACTCAGCCCATTTCCTCCCCACCTCCTCCACTCCCACCCCCGTCACCCCCTCCCGCACAAAACTCGTCGCCTCCTTACCCTCAAGCCCACATGCAACAATCCTATCAAACCACCACAAATCGGTATCCACATTCAGCCCGACCCCGTAGCTGGTGACGTTCCGCCTCATGTGCACACCAACGGCACAGATCTTCTTCGTACCGCTCGTCCACACCCCTGGATCCTCAGTTGTGAACCCGATAATCCCGTAGCGCCCCAACATGCCGATGACACTGTCCTCCAACAGCCGGATGTAGCACCGCGGCGTGAGCCGCTGCGTCTTCAGGTCCATCACCAAGTACCCCGTCACCTGCCCAGGCCCATGGAACGTTGTCTGTCCCCCGCGCTGCGTCGACACAATCGCGGCTCGCCCATCGGTGCGTAGATGCTTCAGCTGCTCCGCGGAGAGCACGCGCTCGCGCCGACCAAGCGTGTACGTTGGCGGGAAGATGGAGGTTATTACAGTCGGCGGCGGGGGCGGCGGGGGTGTAGGCAAGGATTTTGACGCGAGGAAGCGCGAGACAAGGAGTGATTGCAGTGCTGACGCACGGGCAAAGGGCGTGGAACCGAGGTGGATGTGATGCACCTTGGACGACATTGTGCGGAGTTCCCCGATACACAATGATGGAGACGATTCATATCCTCGGCGCGGGAAATATTGGATGCCACCTCGCCTTTGCGCTCCGGAATCTTCGTCCACACCCACCACAGGTCACGCTGCTGCTGAGGAAGAATACGATACCGACGTTTAAGGGGAAGATCATATGCACACATAAGGGAGTTACGAAGAACGTTGAGGGCGTTGAGGCGGAGGAGTCAGAGGGGCGGGATAAGGGGTGGATTGAAAACCTTGTTATCGCTACAAAAACTTATCAGCTCCTCTCTGCGCTGCAGCCGCTAAGAGAAAGACTCGATGCGCGCTCTACGGTGCTACTGATGATGAATGGAATCCCCCCGCCTACCGCCACGCTCTTCCCGGATCCAGAATCGAGACCGAGGTGTTTGAGCGCCGTCACAACGCACGGCATCTTCTCCACTGAGCGCTTTTGCATCACGCTCGCAGGTGTGGGGGAACTGCACTTCGGCCCCTCTTCAGAGTTGGCGGGATGGTTTGAAGAGCAGCTGCAGCGCACCGGCGGGATCATGGTAACTGGCGAAGAGCTACGAAGGAGACAGGTTGAGAAGCTTACAGTAAATGCAGCTATCAACCCTGTGTCTGCGCTCTGGGGAGTGAAGAATGGAGAGACAATGGGGATCCCGGAGGCGGTGGGGGTGATGAGAGGGGTTGTGAAGGAAGTTGCGGAGGTAGAGGAATTAGATGAAACTCAGCTATGGAGGAAGGTGGAGGAGGTTGCGAAGATGACGAAGGATAATTGGAGCAGTATGTGTCAAGACCTCAGGGCTGGAAGGCGGACGGAGGTAGAGGAGATTAATGGGTGGGTTGTGAACAGGGCTAAGGAGATGGGGAAGAAGTGCAAGGTAAATGAGGCATTGGTTGAGAGGGTTAGGGAGGGTGAGAAGATGGGGGAGAGGTAGTCGGAGTTCTGCTTGGAATTACGAAGGGCAGCGGACTTGGAGCCATCCATCTGGCGGCGCATCTCCCTCACTATCACCCCAAGACTTTTGCCCCGTCAAGTGCTCCCTCCCATACAATCACTAGACGAAAGTTGCAGTTCACCATAACTACATCAGTTGCATTCGCAGACTCATACTCCATGGCAGGCCACTCACAAGTCTCTTACAGACCCCTGGCCCGATTACCGCGGAAGTCATTTCCCACTCAGTTTCCTCTAGGTCTTGAAGACTGAAGATCGAATGAAAGTCGTACTTGTTATCCTGGCTGCCTACGGTTTGCAAATACCAGAGAGAGGCCTTTTTTGGACTGGCAAATCAGCCCGATTCATAGCTGAACATTCTTATAAACCCTCACTCGCATGATCCTGTCATAGGTGTCACTATAGTCATCGTGGATTCTGTAGCATTTTTAAGGCGATACTCCCCGCCACAAAACTCCCACCGCAGTCCTCCCACCGTTATACTGTAGCTACTCTACAAGAAAAATAACACACAAGCCATAACTAAGGGTATTTGCGTAAGGGCAAGATATCCAAACTGCCGCGTTTGCCCGCAGCTGAATTCTGTAAGAGATAGTGAGGGTGATACTGTGCCAAGCGATAGAGATACAGCGTTGTTTTGACCTAACAGTCTATGACAGAAGCTTTTGAAGATACGCTGTGCAGATGGCTGGTTCTTTCGTGAGATAGCCCGGCTAGACCGCTTTCCGGGTAGATACTGACATTAACCGGTTGATGCAACTCTTTTCCCACAATCCCACTTCCAGCGCCACCGTACCATGTCTATAACTACTGGCAGAGCTACTTACTACTAGATAAATACTACTGATGCCCCTTCTGACGAGTTCAGGCTGGATACACATTCGTTCTTACTCTTGCAATCGAGTACATACGAACACCTCGTCTTACATCTTACGTTGTATCCTCACCGCCCGGTACAGTACTGGAAGTGATAGTCCGAAGCGAGTCGTTTATCTGAGATTTCGCGCCAGTACCACAGGGACTCTCCACAGAAACATGAAATGAAGAAATCTCTCAGCCAACTCACCAGTTATTACACAGCTAAAAAAACCAGCAAGACATACCTATACTGCTCAGGAGATTCACCGAGTGATTCAATATGCCAAACCCCTACCCCTACCCCTTACTCACCATCCATGTACCAAGACCATTCGGTAGCTAAATGCATGCGCCCTCGAACCTTCGGCATCTCCACGTGTTCATATCCGATCATGGCAGCTTGCAGAGACGAGACTAATGATTAAAACCCCCGTTCAGCTGTGGGCAGCAGGTGGAGGTCTCATGGTGCTGATTCTGACAGGCCCTGGCATACCCCTTCGTCTATAAAAGACCTACTCGTACGCGGCTCGATATCACGGAGAGATTTGCTGTTAAGTTGATTTGATGTTCGTTGCCGCTGTCTAATGAATCATCTCAAGAGTGACGTAACTACCAACGATGAGATAGGCGCGGCCCGGCCGGGTACGACAGTGAAGGGATCTAGGGTGGTTGAATAGAACCGATCCCCCTGAAGGATACAACGTGGTTGATTGAAACTGGAGTTCTATGTGAGAGCCTTGAACACATTGTACATAGTTTGCATCATACTAGAGCTCCTACATAGATGAACTGCTCCAGAGCTATGCCCACATACCTACATGCTCATCTCACAATTCTACCTATGGAGATGGTCATAGGGTTAGGTATCACACGTCCGGCGGAACGATTGGCAACCGACATCGCGTCGTGGAGAGGATTGGTGTCGGTTGTACGTGAATCAGTTCACTAACCGCACTCTCTATACTTTTTACTACTGTTACTGGAGTCTTCGACGAGTGACAATCAGAGATGTGCCACGTTCCAGTATGCCAGAAGGAATCATAGAAACAGCTGGCACTGTTCCTCTAGCACACCTATCTCCTACTCACGTAAGCTATGCAGAGCTCCGCCCCGCACCCCGTAGAACACAAACTTATCCTCTTTTTCAAACATTAAAATCAAATAATACACTTTCTCGTAAGTAGCATCGAATTCTATCGCCATACAACCGAAACTCCATCACCATCTATTCACCGAAACGCCAGAGAAAAAGAGAGAGAAAACAGTCACTGCACAGCTCAAACTCCATCCTTTCTCCGGCCCTTGGACCACTCATAATCTCACCAACCATATCTGAGCCAGGCGGAAATTCACTCCCGAAGACTGGTTCTCCAGCTCCCTCATGTTAGCCAACACTGCCTGTCTGAAATGCCAACGCAGAAGCTGATCCACAGGCCGCCGGTAGTCCTGAAGCTCTTGAGCGAGATGTCGTCCCGACACGCCAAGTCTATCGCCATCGAAACTAACGATTTTGTGGTTATCCTAGTAGAACATTAACGCTGGTCATTATGCTCTTCATAAAATACTAGGAAGCCTACATCAGGGTTTATTGACAAATCGTACGTATCAAAAGCGCATGAATGTCCGCCCTTAGTAACAACCATTCTGAACAGAGTTGATAGATCCTCCTGCAGCTGACTGAATTGTTATCCAGCAACCGTAGTTGTTGGCGACCCAGTGTCCTTCATGTGCTAACGGAAAGACGTGTGCAGCCTCGAATCCTGTCCATTCACCTCGAACATTAACTGCCTGTTGCCCCGTTATAGCACATCGTCGATCTCTCACGAACAGCATCACGGAACGCTGCGACACGGTTTCCACTAGACACTGAAACCGTACGAACCAGCCAAGACTCATTATTGACATTGATGGAACCTAGATGCTCAGACTCAGTAACGGCTTCATCATGTAGTCGTACTTGTATAAGCCTACCATTCGTGACAATGTAGTAATTCCCTGGCTGAAGCGGATGGTTATCCCTCTGAACCGTGGTACCGCCTTCGTCTCACAGGAAGTAGTCCTGATTGCAGAAAAAGATGATCTCTACCGTCGAATAGAAGTTCGCGTTCGTCACACCGTTCGTGACAACGAGGCCTCCGAGCACTGTAATGGGATCATTCACATCGTAAATGTGGACGTCGCGTCCGGCTGAGCGATTAGCAAATAACATCGCATCATGGAGAGAGGGGATCGGTGTGAACCAGTCCACCAACTGCACTCTCTTAAGCGAGTGATGTGACAACCGAAACTCCATCTAGTCTATTCACGGAAAAAAACAATTAAGACACAGCCAAGCGACTGAACAGTTCAAACTCCATCCTCTCGGCAGCCTTCGGACCGCTCATTATCTCACCAACCATATCCGAGCCAGGCGAAAAATCACACTCAAAGAGAGGCTCGCCGGCTCCCTTCATGTTAGTCAACACTGCCTGCCGAAAACGCCACACAAAAGTTGATCCACAGGCCGACAGGGATCCTCGAGAAACCGCTGATCAAGATACCTGCTGGCAATACCATGGCCATCGAGTCTGAAGCAGACGATCTTGTAACTATCCTAAACAATTAGCCGCTGAAACTTCAAAGTCTAGTTATTTATACATTAGGGTTGATCGATATATCGTAGCCGTCAAAAAGTATGTGAATATCCGCACTCAATAATATCCCATTTTGAACCGAGTTGATGGATCCTGCGGCCTCGGTACTTGGCGGAATGGTGATCTATCGACTATAATTGCTCGTATTCCAGTTGTTTTCATATGCTAGCGGAAAGACGTGTAGTGTAGCCTCGAAACCCCTCCAGATACCATAATCAGCTTCTAGCGCTGGTCGTCCCGTTATAACACATCGTCGATCTCGCTCGCGGACAGCATCACGAAACGCTGCCACACGGGTTCCGGCTTGCAGCGAAGTCGTACGAAGCAGGGGAACCTCATCAGTGACGGTGATGGAACCTATTCGGACCGATTAGCCGTCAACGATAAAGCGTGCGATAAACCTACCACTAGTATGAATGTAGTAATTCCCTAGCTGGAGTGTATGCTCATCCCTCTGAATCTCCAGTCCGCTGTCATCTCGTAGAAAGAAATTGGTATCGAAAATGCAGATAATCTCCACCATCGAATAGAGGTTGGCGTTACTCACACCGTTCGTGAGGATGAAACCTCCGAGCACTGTAGCGGGATCATTCGCATCGTAAATGTGGACGTCACGTCCGGCGGAACGATTGGCAACCGACATCGCGTAGGATCGGTGTCGGTTGTACTCTACAGTCACGCCCAAAAAGTGACGAAGACGCGTGAACAGATTTTGGAAAGTCGCCCCGCCGATCCCACATCACAAAACCCGCTGGCGCGTCTTATCACTTTTTGGGCGCGACTGTCCGTGAATCGGATCACTAACTTAAGCGAGAACGATGAGGCGTCAGCAGGGTAACGCTATCCACCGTTCGTTATCACGTCACAGTACATCACCCCGTTTGTGTAACTGTGCAAGTGCTTGGTGTTACATGTGCCAGGCGAGTGACAACAGTTGATTTAGCGCCCTGCTCCGGGCAGCTCTTACAAATAAAGTACAAGCTCCGCCATACTTTTTACTACTGCTACTGGAGTCTTCGACGAGTGACAATCAGAGATGTGCCGCGTTCCAGAGGTTTCAGGAACCTTAGAGGTGGATCACGGAAATGTCAAACATATATCGGAGTTTCATGATTGACGATCTAGGCCAATTTATTCATAGTTCGTTGCATATCCAGGGGTTAGCCGATCCTCAACAATACCGTAAAGTTACTCTACAACCTTCCACCAATAGGTACCGTGAATAGGAACCTCCTGCTCGGTGAAATTTGAACAATTTACGATTGATGCACTTACATTCACCTACACGACATTCACACATAACCAACATTGTACATATCATGTCCGGAGCCGAACTTCCGCTATTCGGACAATTTACCGTCTTGAGCGATTATTCTCCGTTTGGAGTGGTGATGATGGGAACCAGCAATTTTTGTCTCCTTTTCCAGGCCCTTGGATACGGGATGGTGTATTTATATCAGATGGTTTTCTCAACGATGAGGGGGAAGTTAAGAGTCTGATCGATCCAGCCAGCAGCAAGATCTATCTTGGGGATACTTTTCCCTTTCCCTTCCTTTACCTTCCTTTTTCTTCCTTTTTCTTCCTTTTCATCTACATCCGTCTGTCTTTTCTGCACACGATGCGTTTTTGGGGCTTGTTATCACTCGTTGCGGGTGCAGTTGCGGTTCCACTGGCCACGAGATCGGTGAATAACAGGGTGCGTGGTGATGCAGTGGTGGAGGCGTTTAGACATTCGTGGGATGGGTACAGGACGTACGCGTGGGGCCACGACGAATTGTTATCGGTAACGAATGAGGGGGGGGATTCACGGTACGTTGTGTGTAGATAAATAATCCCTCAGTGATACTGATGGGAGATAGGAATGGATGGGGTGCGTCGATTGCGGATGCGTTGAGTACTGCGATCCTGATGGGACTCGATGATGTGGTTTTGCAGGCGTTGGAGTATCTGTCCACGGTGGATTTTACAAAAACGGATGCGGAAGTGAGCCTATTTGAGACTACGGTGAGTTTAAGATGCCTCTCTCAATGTGGATAGAGGGCTGATGATGGGGTAGATTCGGTATTTGGGTGGTTTGCTCTCGGGATATGATTTATTGAAAGGCCCTTATGCTGGGGCCGTGTCTAGGGTATGCTTACCTTCCACACATGAATTACTACTGATTTTGTTTTGCCTCAGCATGATGAATACCTTGTAGACGCTCTCCTATCTCAGGCCGTCAGACTTGCAGATCGTATGGCATTTGCATTCAACACGCCCACGGGCATCCCTTACAACCACCTTGACTTCGCCACCAACAGCTCTCAGGACACCTATGCCAGCATAGCTACCAGCGGGACGCTTGTGCTTGAGTGGACGCGGCTCTCAGATCTCACCGGCAACCAAACCTACGGCGAGCTCGCGCAGCGCGCAGAAGAGTACCTTCTGAACCCCAAATCGGAGCTCGGTGAACCTTTCCCGGGACTCCTCGGCACAGACATCCACATCGACACGGGGAACTTCGCCAATTCATATGGTGGGTGGGGTGGCGGAACAGACTCATTCTATGAATACCTGCTGAAGATGTGGATCTACTCCCCGTCACGGTTCCGGAAGTATGCAGACCACTGGCTTATGGCGGTCGGCAGCACGCTGGAGCATCTCATCCAGCACCCGAAGAAAGACGTGACGTTTGTGGCTGAATACTGGAACAGCTCCTCGCTGAGGTTGGCCGAGGGACATCTCACCTGTTTTATGGGAGGCAACTTGATCCTTGGCGGCGAGCTCCTCGACCGCAGGGATATCAAAGACACCGGGTTGGCGTTGACGGCGGGGTGCCATCATGCGTATGACTCCACGCCATCTGGAATTGCGCCTGAGCGCTGGTCCTGGGATTCGGCGGCGGTGTCCCAGGACAATATGTCGTTCTTCAACACTGCCGGCTTCTACCCAACTACGCCAGGGTACTTTCTTCGCCCCGAGGTTATTGAGAGCTACTATCATGGCTGGAAGTTGACGGGTGATGAGATGTATCGCGAATGGGCGTGGGATGCGTTTGTGGCCATCAATGCGAGCACCAGGACGCCAAGCGGGTATAGTAGCATCGAAGATGTGATGGCGGCGGATGGTGGGACCAAGTTAGACTTCCAAGAGAGCTTTTGGTTCGCCGAGGTACTGAAGTATTTGTATTTGATTTTTGTAGGCGATGAGACGGAGGTCCACGTCGGCGTGCAAAGTGGGGGGAATAAGTGGGTTTTTAATACCGAGGCACATCCGATTAGGGTTGCACAAGAATAGGCGGGTGTTGCGATAGAGGTAATGAATAGCACTTACAGGTACACTTGCTGCGAGTGCAAGCAGATGAATATAGCAATCATGCCGTGCCATTGAGAAGAGAAGAATCCCGTAACACCTAAACAAAGCTGACCTTAGCAATTTCGGCATCCTTTACAGCCTTGACCGCGTCAACCTCGAACTTTTTCCACCCATACTCCTCCACCAGCCTCTCCGCCTCCTTAAGCGTCTCCTCTCTCTTCCCCGCGCTACCCCGCCAAAACCAAAATCCCCCTTTCCCCTCTGCCCCCTCCTTCTCTATATCCAACTTCATCAGCTCTCCCATCTTTACCAAATTCCCCGTTACAACACCCGCACACTCTTTACACGCTTGCCGAAAATCTACTAGCTTGAACGCCTTCTCAAACGCATCCTCGCTCCACCTCACCCCTTCCTCGGGCTTCCCCAACGCAAACAGGAGCTCGCCCACCACTGCCTCAGTCGCGGCAATCTTACACGGATCCCCAATACTGCGTGTAAACCTCTTCGGATCCACGACCTCCCCGCTCGCGGCCTTACGCAGCACCAACACCTCCGTAGCCATCTCGAGCGCCTTCGCAACCTCCCCATGTCGTGCAAGAAACACGGCGAGTTCAAACAACGCATTCACCCTCTCTGTCCCCTTTGCCGCCTCCAACCCTCTGTACAGCACTTCAAGCGCCCCCTCCTCCTCGCCACGCCATTCAAGGATCTTTGCCAGCCTCCCCGCAGCAAAAACAACACTCTCCCCACTCTCCCCTCCTTCTAGCGCGGCGGAATACTCCTCCCGTGCATCATCGAAGCGTAGCATCTTCTCCGCGAGCTCTCCACGCTCCGCATGCAACTGCGCTACCCCAGACTCTTTCCCTTTCAAGTGCGAAAGACACCGGTCGAGATATCGCTGCGTATCCTCATCGCTCTTTTCCGTGCCGAAGGGGTTCCATGCGTTCGGTAGCCGTGCTAGGCGGAGATTATAGCGTGCAAGAAGCGGCCACGAAGCGGGCGTCGGTCGCGAGTGTTCGGAGAGTTGTTGTAGCGTTAGGTGTACCCCGAGTTGTAGGCTTAGAATCCCGGCGTTGATAAAGAGCGCGAGTTTTAAAGCTGTGCGGTATTGCCGTATCACGGTTTGCCAGAACTCGTGCGAGCGGAGACGTGTGGCGATGGTGGAGGAGCTGATGGTGCGGAGGGGTGGCCATGTGCGGAAAGTTGGCGCAAGGCGAGGGAGGGTCGCGGGGCGCAGGAAGAGCCGGAGAGGCGACATTGTGGGTGTGGTGCGGTGGAGATGATGTGCATGGATTGAGGCGGGAAGGCCGGGTGACGTATGTACATACAAGGGTGACATCAGCACTGGCGTTCGTTTGATCCGATATGAAAAACTACTTGGTTCTTCTTGCACGGTGAGTTTAACCGCAAAGACGTTTCAACTGGGGTTTTTAGGGCGGAAGGTTTACCGAATATGAGTGGCTTCTTTAATATCTTGGAGGCTCTATCTAGGTCTCAGAGGAGGACATGAACTTTAAGATGAAAGAGAAGTGTACGACTGGAAGTGAACATTGTCTTCCGCGAAGCAGTTGCGGATAAATTCCCCCTATTGAAGTAAGCCCTCGCTAAGAGTAGAGCATCTAGGAGTAGATGATTATAAACGCCTCTGGCGTCAAAGAAGAGTGTACCACACTCCGAGACTACAATAAAGGCCTGGCTGAAATTGATGTTGGGCTGGCGGCTATGGCATATATACCATTATGCATCAGAACGACCTCACCATCCTAGATGCAAGATCATCAGACACCCCGCCTGATGATGACTCGAGTCGAGTCAGGTTGTGTGAAATGGAGTTCTGAGGAACGAACAAACCCCTTTTATCAACAAACCAACTGGGGACGGGTCTTCCAGAAGCGACCATTTCACTTCCCCATCGCCACGAGTATATAGCTATTATTACCTATTACCCTCGAATAAAGCTAGCTGCCGCAGTCCGCGCTCTGCAATCAAGCCACACAAAACTGCATGCAACCAGTACTTCCACAACCAATCACTCGCACTCCATCCATCCGTCCACCGTCCTTCGTCGTCGTCGTCGTCCCCAAGGTAATTAGAGCAAACTAGGTAAGTAGGCACCCCCATAATGTACTCAACAAAAACCAAACTATATTACATTGAATCAAAAGAAACTAACCGCCGTCCCATCTCCCATTCCCCAGGTCCCCCAAATCAAAAAGTCGCCATTGTATAGTAAGAGAGATGGTAACAAAAAAGACCCATAATTTCAAAATCCCAGAAGAAAAAACACCACACACTTCTACATACGTACTTAGAGCGGATGAGGAAGGTATGCAGGGCGGGGAAAATAAATAAGGAAAAAAGTAGTACAAATCTCCCTTACCAACACACAAGGAAAAATAAGAAAAAAGCGCTAGATACAAATGCATTCCTAAATCATTTCCCCATGCCCAGCCCTACCCAAACTAGAAAGTAAAAGTAGCAACACCTGTAGTAGCAAAAATACTTGAACATCACAAATAGCATACGTTAAAACCCTGCTAGACATTTATCATCCTAATCTGAACAGACTAGAAAACTATCGTACCAGAATCGTTTCCGCCGAAAAAAATGCTCATGGTTCATGTACATGTAGTTGCGGTTTACGCTACGGTAATCTCGGTTCTAGATGCTATAGCCATATCGGCGGAATGGAGCTCATCGACAGGGACGATTATGCTCTGAGCGAAAATCTCTTCGACCGTAGAGATAGGGGTAACAGATGTGTCCTCTGTCGTAGTTATAGTGATATTAGTAGACATACGGGCCTTGTTAGAAACTGACTTGGCAGTCTCTTCTCCAGTGGGCGAAGCGAGAACCAGCTCAAGTGCCGAATTCCTGGCCGCCAAAACAGCATTCTTGCTGGTCACGGGCTTCAAGACACTCGACTTGGCGATAGTCTTGTTGCCCTTGTAAGTCTTCATGACTCGGTTTCTAGGGCGGAGAGACTTCAGGATATGCTTCGGGGAAGGGACCTTGGGAACGGGGGTTGCCATCTCAATGTCGGACAAGCCGGAATCGTCATCAGAAGTCTGAGCCAGTGGTTCCAATTCCGGAGTTGCAGATTTGGATGGTGGAGGGGGTGAAGGGGGTCGACGTTCTCGTGGTGGCTTGCGCTTTGGCTTCACCGGGCCAATGATGACAGACTTTTGGATCCGCTCAACAGTCGACTTCTTGTACTTCTTGTACTTCTTGACAGCCTTAGCTTTCAGCTTTAGCTTCTTTGGTGGAGTGGTGCCCTTCCGGTCACTACGCTTCCCTAAGACGCCACGGCACTTTTCAGATCCGCATTTGCACTTAGTCTGGGTAACACCCTTAAACCAGCTAGATTCGAACGTCGTCAGTGCGCTGATATACGAGGTCATATTTAATCACTCGGTGCTTACGTGAAGTTGTAATCATAGGTCAGTTCGTCGCCAGCTTCGATACCAACCTCACCGGCAAAAAGAGCCATACGAGGTCTTCCTTCAACAACCCTATAAAAGTATATATTAGCTGTCACGATGTACCTGAAACCAGTGGGAAACTTACCATTTCTCCATTGTGCAGTTGGGTTCACAAGAATCTAAAAATAAACATCATATCAAAACCTGCCAGGCTTACGTGTTTCGAACGAAATGTAAAAACTCACGGTTAACAAAGCGTGCGACCGATCCTCTGGTGGCATCGAGAATCATGTTCTGGTCAAAGAGCATCAGGTAATAGTTCTATTACATATTGTTAGCGTCGTTCCGCCGCATATAAACATGAGGTGGTGAATGATACCTTATTATCCTTATAGACTTCCTCCAATCTGCGCTCACTCTCTTCTTGAGTGATAATCTCTCCTGTATATTCCACAATAATCTGCCCTGCCTCAAACGACCTGGTAGCCCTCAAACCATAACCCCGGTCAGAGGTCTATCCGGTTAGCTAACAAGTCCAGTTTGGCGGAGTACATTGATATGCGTACCAAAGCCACCTCGACGCCTGTTGCAAACCTAGTCTCTGTCTTGACTCGATCGATTAGGTCTGCAAAAGATCTATTCTTACACTTACGGCCGAGATTGCAAGTATTATCGGTACATTCCACCCATGTGCAGCGATTGAGGCATTGTTCACTGCAGTCGACTGTACATACACACTTCACGGTGGATGGCTTTTCCTTCCTCCAAATCTGCTGGGCGTCACCAATCAATTGGTCTGCGTAGTGTACGTGTAAGTTCCTATTCAATGCAGCAACGGACCGAGAATGCCTACTGTGATTAAGCTTCCTCCAATCTTGAGGATGTGGGCACTTGTAAGCACTCGGCGCAAAGACGGCATGGGGTAGCTTAAAGTCCCGCTCTGCCTCCATAATCTCCATCCCGCGGAAGAGTGGAAGTGGCAATAGGGGTAGCCTGTTGCCCTTCTTCCCTTTACTCTTCTTTCCCTTCGTCGCGGGACGCAACTTCAGATCGCAGTCTTCTTGGCCCACATACAATCCCTGGTCGAGCCAGACTTTTTTCCTCCTCACTCTAGGCACCGTAGGTTCATCAGAAACAGATGACGGAGCTTCGGAAAACCTCGTCGAAAGCGCCCCGTCCGCCTCTTTGTCCTCCTCCAATTTGAGCTTCTTAGTAGCACCTGCGCTCTTGGAGCCTTCTTCCATGATATCGTGGGCGCGTTTACTAGAACTTCCATTAGGCGTTTGGATCGACTTAAATAGGGAATTGATTGCCGAAATCCGCTTGCTGGTCCTGCGCGTAGGTTCGGGTTCTTTTGAAGGCTCGGGTTCTTTTGAAGGCTCGGGTTCTTTTGAAGGCTCGGGTTCTTTCGAAGGCTGGGGTTCTTTCGAAGGCTCAGGTTCTTTCGAAGGTTCAGGTATTCTCGACGGCTCAGGGACATTCGCGTGTTGCGGTTTCAGTTCTTTCGTTGGCTCTGGCAGTGGCGTTGCTCCGGATGAGTCGGTTTCCGGTTCTTCTTTCGGCTTTCTAAGCGAGGAGCGAAGACTTCGTGTCGTGATGGTAGCATCTGAAGAGGTTGTCGGAGTGTCTTGTGGCACTTTCGATCGCGGATGCGGGGTGATGGGCGGCTCAGTTGTTGTAATGGGTGCGGCGGCGGCGGCAGTGGTGGCTGGTTGAGTCCCTTTAGATTTGATTCGCATACTGCGGCGACGCGTCGTTGAGGTGGTTTGTTCATTATCGGCGGCACCCGTGTTCTGTACCTGGGCGGCCTCGGACTCAATTTGCTTCGAGACTTGAGCTGTCATCTCATCCTGATGTTTTGTCAAGTCTTCTTCGGTATCTCCATTCTCGGGGGTGGTGCGCAGAGAGCTGCTAGACTCTTCTCCGGTTGTTAAGGTTGCGGTGGACGACATTGCAAGGGTGGTTGTGGATGCAGCATCCGAAGAAGTCAAGTCGTTCGAAACATCGCTGAACGTCCTTGGAGGCGACGACGAGTTGCGTAGCGGTGGTGAAGCCCACTTCTCTACTTGTATGGACTCTGGCCCCATTTCAGAGGGTCGAGTTGCTCACCTAGAAGGGAGAGCACCCCTGCTCGTTAGTGGACGAGACGGTGGTGTAAAAAGGTTAAGATAGAGGCAGGTGGAAGGTGGTGGTGATGGTGGTGGAGAATGAATGTGGTAATATTAAGGAGCGAAGGTGAATGGTGGATGTTGTGTGAATGAGAAGGAAGGAGGCTGGTGCGCAACAAACGGTACCAACGGAAGGAAGCAGCGCAGCGCCAGTGGCTTTGATGGGGGTAGGGGTTGTTGGTTGGCTGCTGGCGCGAAGAGCAAAGGAGAGGTGAAGCAAGTCAATGTTTACATACCGTATTGAATGCAAGAAAGCTTCGTGATGAATCACCGTTTCACAGTGAGCAGTATTGAGTGATAACTGTCAACCAGAACTGAACTGTCAAACGTGGTGGTGGCAGGAGGAGGGGTGTAGGGGGAAGATGTGGTGATGGTTGGGAATGCGGATGTGATGTGGGAAGAAGCAGGAGGGCGAAAGCAGACAAGGAGAAAAAGAAAAGAAGATTTGCCGGGGGAAAGAAGAGGAATAGTTGAGGGGACAGGTGTGGCCGGAATGCAAGAGAGAATAGAGCAGAAGCGGTGATGCGCAAGGGCGCCTGAGATGTGAGCTGCGGGTGAAAGAGGAAGTTTGGGAGGAGTTGTGTGAGTTGTGGAGAAGGAAGTTAATAAATGGCCGCAGGCAAGAGACGGCCTCTATCTCCTAGCCATTTGGTGTGTGTGAGCTTCTTTCAGCTTTGGCCGACCCCAGCGCCCAAAAGCGGCGAAGACTGAATCACAATTCATGCTTCTTCTATCTTTGACAGTTTTGTTTATGCCTCACTGTATGGAACAAAACGTCCTTCTCTGATCAAAGTGAAGATGAAGCATCCGGGTTCCGTCTGGCCATGCCGAACGAATACTGGTGGATGTAGACACAGTCTTCGTTTCATGACGTTTGAACAGCCATTGAACCTTCTTCGCATAATGCAGACCATATACTCAGGCATTTCCAGCAATATTATCTGGCCCAAATTCAGGATTTTGGTGAATTCTTTTGATGGTGATATCTCAAGACCGCCTCGTTGACGATTTTCTTGAGAATCACCACCTTTTGACGAACGGCTAGCTGAATTGAACTTTCTAAGCACCCACAAAGCTGGAGAAACAACCCAAGCAACGAAAAAGTCGAAATCGAAAATCTTCCGCCAGTGACGGAAAGATCCTGGAGAATGTGAGGCTTCAACCGTTATCGTCAACTTGTGTAACTTTGAAACATGCCCAATAGCTATAAAATCGTGTTGAAGCGTCACCAAAAGATTTCCCAATCTTTGAAAACAATTCATGGACAAACCCTAGCCTTATATTCGACATTTTCTCACTTTGTTGAGTTTTGCGGGTTCATCGTCACGGGCCGCCACCTGCCTTAACATTGGTACACACCTGGAGCACCTACAAAACCTCGACCACACGAACTTCTTAAATACCACACAATATCACCACACGCTTCAGATGAGAATAGGAAGGATTGTGTGGCAATATTGCCATACAATCCCCCAGCTGCGATGAAACCGTTATGATTCTAGCACTGCCTGACTACGCAACAACAGTCCAGTGGGGATCATTTGGTGGCGTTGATTTCAATTACATTACTCTTTATCTCAGGTCAATTCAATCCGCTTGTTGTCTCCTGAGTCTCATGCTAAAAGCTTCCAATGCCTGCCTAGTCATGAGGCTGTTGAGCGGCGGCTTTTGAACCGAAGACAACCAAAGCCAGAACAGCCGAATGGCAAATACCTCACCAGAAAGACGCGACTTGAACTGTACCACCAGTATTACCATTTACGCCGCTCAAAGGGCAATAAAGCATCATTGTCGTCACGGTTCAACCGGATTCCATAAATCACGCCTGGCTCTTCGCTTTCCTGCGGACCTCCCACAGTGAGCCAACGATATTGCTTCGCATCTCACACAATATACACTCGGGTGTCCGGGGCGATTTGAAAACTGTGGGGACCAGTAGCTTCCATAGTCATCTCCGTCATTAGTGGGAAGGTCATGAATTCGGGCTCTTCGTCGCGCAGTAATAAGGACGGCCAACCCCGTTCACCCTGGTACCAGCATGAGAGCTACCAAAGCGCTTCTTCATCTAACCCATTGCCTTTCTGGACCTGAAGAAGCTTGGAAAGAAATAATGAATAGAACGACTAGAAAAAATACATATCTGCAAGATTCACTGCTCATCACTCGGCCACTTAGATCCGGCGATCTCGCTTGCTGTAGGAAGTGGATCAAACGACGATTGAAGCTCTTAGCATTTAAACATTTCCTTAGAGACTTTTAGTAGAATATCATTATTCTGCGAGCACCACAGGTGTATTGTCTTCGAAAGCAAGTACTCGCGACAATATTTGAATCTTCGGAACTTGATCTTTCAATTTGTGCGTATTGGGGACACATTGGGCTAATGGGAAAGCCATAACTGCGGGAATCGCTGCATACTACTTGATGTGTCACATTCGTGGGAAGACACTGCGTCAATCACCGGAGCTCCGGATCAGCCATTAGCAGAGTATCTGAGTTTCTCAGTTATGAGAGATTATTGGGCAAAATTGGGCAAACTCAAACCGAGACTTCTCCACCACAACTGGCTCAGGTTAAAATCACGTGCATTGACTTCAAGAGATATCACGTGGCAGGGAGAAAAAAATACCTCGAGTGACGATCGGTGCAGGAGGAAGATCCTCATTCATGGTCAGTCACTCATGCCACCTTCCCTTTTCATTGTTCAGATGTGCCTTGCCAATTCCTAAAATTCTGGGATCCTAAGTTCCAGAGTTCCATTAGAGCCCTTTAATGAAAAAGAATGGACGGCTGGTTGCAGGCACAGCATTTTTTAGAATGCATCTTTTGTCTAAAAAAAGCCGCCAGTAGAGGGCTTGTATGCATGCAAAACGTGACGTTTCTTCCACCGTCAGCACTCGGCCGTGTGCAACCAGAAAGTACTTTGATTTGATTTGTATAGTTTTGTAGTTGTACTTTCCTAGCATTTTAGGGTGATTCACTAGCATCAATTATTTCCCGCCGACCTTGTGATCGAATGATATCGGCTTGGGGTGAGGTTACCTGCTAGAAAATCCCACCGTTGTTTGTAGTCTCGTTGGGGACTTTTAACACATCTTCTTGTGCCAACGCACTCCGAAGTGTTGTTCTCTCGGGTATACTGCAATAGGAAGCCTGAAAGGGTGTGCATTCTTCCCCTGCAGTGCATCAACCATATTTTATTCTCCGTTTAGACATTGACACCCGTGTCTTTCTGAAGTTTCGGACAATGTCACATGCATAGGAGGATACGTCATGTAATTATTTTCACCAGCTGAGCCTCGGGGTTTTACCTGTCTGGCAAACATCTTCCGCGGCCGTTTTTTTTTAACTCTTTGCACTAGGTGGGCATCTCGAGGCAATCTTTGCTGTTATTGATCTGGTCAATCTGAACGAAGGAGTGTTCGTACAGAGGGGGTATTGAGGGTTGGTGGGGTCATGAATTACGGGTGACCTAATGTGCTAGAGGCAAGACGTTCAGTAGTAGTGAGACGGTTATCTGAAGACCGCGGCCGTTTTAGCAATAGCATAATCAAGACGCAGGGTTAAAAGAGCAGGTATAAGGTGAATGGAGATGGACGAAGAAAAACCCTTTGGAGGAGAGAAGTTAGGAAACCACGCTCTAATTCCGTCAGTCTCGCCATTGAAAAGAAAGCGCTAGAAACCACCTTATGTGTCAGGACCAAATTTGGCAACTCTTGAAATGTCCTGAAACACTATCACGATGCTACAGGTGTAGGAAGGAGGCGACTGCGAATGTGGCCGTCCATCGCAATCTCATGTCCCCCCTTCCTGCGTAATGAATCTATGGCGATCACCACGAGGTGCAAGCTTACGGTAACTCCGACATGACCTTGCCGTTAATTCTCGTCCCAATCAACACTCTCCCAGTGAAGTCGTTTGGGGTACCTAGTTTGAAGGTTGTTCTTATTTGTCGGTTCTGGAGGTTATTGCGGGTCGATCAGGCGGGGGTTGCAGTGAAGTTCGCTGGGAGATGTAGTGGTGTTAGGTCGTTGTGGGTTCTTGCAGTATAGAAATGCATAAGCTGTCAATGCAAAACAGCTCTACTACATCTTTACATCCATTTGCTTCACCATTCATTTTCTAATATCCATCTTATTAGACTAACCCTTATTAATGCGTTATACTCGACCGAGTGAGTTTCGTGATTCTATCATGCTCTACAGATTGGGATTAGCGGCGCTGCTCGCTTACTTCGGTTGGGGACAGCGACGGAACGCAACTCCTTAGTTCACCGTCACGACTACCTCCACGAAAAACCATCACCATCACTACTGAAGAGAGGAACTCCAGTCGACAAGGCGAATAAAGACGTCCATGACTCGTGCTGTTCGATCTTCCTACCAAGCCCGATGCCTTCGCACACTCTAACGGTGCGAACGCCCATCTCGCCCACCTCGCCTGACGGGGGACGTCCCCTCCCTATCCACGAAGAAGAATCGAATGGCCACCGCAACAGCAGTAATCTTGGAGGAGGAGGAGGAGGAGGGAGAAGGCGCAGTAGTGTCATATCGAGCCCGATGACCGAATTCAGCGACAATGCAAGCGACATTATGGGACTCGCTGAAGCGCAGCATTCGCAATCACAAAGTCAGGCCTCACCACGCTCGTCCATCGCAGGCCGTCCGACTGCGACCACCCGTGTCTCGGTCGGTGAAATGATGGATTCCTTCTCTACGCGCCCTAGCACAGCTATGTCGTCATCCACCACAAACCCTGGGCCGAGGAATTGGCCTAGCACTTCGACGAATCCGAGGGGTTTGTCGTCGGTGGGAACAGGAAGTCTTCGGGGACGTCCCACATCATCTGCATCACGGACTCATGCCCCCGGCGTTGCAAATCAGGCTTTCTACCGTCCTATGAGCTCTACGAAACTGCAGGCACAGCGAGGGAAAGTCACAGAGGAGGATGAAGCCGAACAGAACCGGATACGTGGTTTTGCGCAGGCATCGAGAGGGCTGGCACAGCTACCAATGATTCACCACAATCCACACCGGGGTGCATCTGCAGGAGTGGAATATCCTCGAGAAACTTCCGTATCGACAATCGACCACACAATCCGAACAGCACCTTCACTCAACTCTACCTCCCCCCTCCGAGACTCCGCAGGCGCTCGGGGAACAGCTGACCACCCTCCTTCTTCCGGTGTTGTCCGTATGCCGCAAAGATCTGGTACTCGGGGTGACAACTCCAGTACCGGTTCACGTTCTAGTATGACTGCAAAGCAAAAGCATCAGCAACGTCAAAATCAGAATTTGGGTAAAAACTACGAATACTTCCCGGGAAACATGCGTTTTTGTTTAGGTGGGCGCTGGCAAACCGCGAGAGATTTCCCCATAAATATTCTCACCGGGATCTTGGTGACCCTGCCCGCTACTTTATTCTTCACCTACTCGTATGTCTCCTTGCTACCTCTAGATACAATAGCTAACAGTCGGGTTTAGAGCTGAATGGCTATGGCACAATATCTCCCCCGCTCTTCCCATAACCTTTGCATACATCTTTGCCCTCACCGTCGCCAGTTTCATCAAAGCCTCCGTCTCAGACCCAGGGGTATTTGTTCTCCCCCAATTCAATCTGTATACCCCTAACCCTGATAACCGCAGACCTACCCCCGCAATCTACACCCATCATCCAGGCCTTCGTCTAATTTAGACGCTCTTGCCACGCCACCGCAAAACGCATGGGCCCTGATTCGACCACCAGCAGCAACTACTCTCCACCTCGAAGTTCCGATTAAGTACTGCCGCACTTGCAACATCTGGCGACCTCCCCGCTGCCACCACTGTAAAGTCTGCGACTCGTGTATTGAAACGCAGGATCATCACTGTGTATGGCTTAACAACTGCGTGGGCAGAAGAAATTACCGTTACTTCTTCGTGTTTGTTAGCAGCGCGACGATCTTGGCCCTGTATCTCATCATCCTGAGCCTTCTGCATCTGCTGAAGATAAACCCGTCTTTTCGGGCCGCAATTGATAAGGAGAAAGTCCCCTTTGCCATGCTTATCTATGGCGCTCTCGCTGCTCCATATCCAGCTGCTTTATGTGGATATCACGTGTTTTTGATGGCTCGAGGGGAAACAACAAGAGAGTACCTTCAAGGACACAAGTTTCCCCGAAATGAACGACACCGCCCGTTTTCTCAGGGAAGCTGGTGGAAGAATTTTGTCGTGGTGCTTTGTCGGCCTCGAGGACCGAGCTATCTGGAGTTTAAGCGACCGTACAGGAAGGGTGATACTCGGCTTTCGGTGATTAAGATGAAGGAAGTTGAGAGGCAAGGGATTCGTCGTCAATCCGGGGAGATGGCCGAGTAGGATGGTGCACAGAATATGGGGAGAGTAATGACTAGTTGGGAGGAAACTGAAGGGATAACGGATGCTATATTGCTGCTGACCGTCTTTTTTTTCTTTTAGGTCTTATGGATGGAGTTGATGAAAATATTTGTCCGCTTTTTTAGTTTTTCGATATCCTCATACGTCTACTAAGTAGTATATTTTCCTCTACCCGCCTTTCTTTTTCGTTTCCGTGTGTAATATCTTTAGGCTCCCTTACCCCTTACCTTACCTTTCCTTTTCACTCTCCTCCGCTACTCGGGGACGACTTGTTTTAGTGTATATTTCACTCACTGTCTGTTGATGGCTTCGTTTTCTTTTTTGTATTAGATGCTGCTGGATACTTGCTTACCTACCTTAACCCCCCCCCCGAGAGGGTGCTGGAATAATTTCGTTATCTGACTGTTGGTTTTTGGGATTTGACATTGGTTGGAAGCGTGCAGCATGGAAAGGCGGTTGGCGGTAGATGATGGTGTATCAAATCGAAGATAGATCAAATACCTCATGCGCGGTGAGATCTGCGAAATCCCCAGAATATTCCCAAAGTACCGGTAAGTACTAAGTATTTTGGAGACTGAGTAGATACATCTTACTGCTGTGTTATGATATATTGGGCATTGTGTGATATTACCCCACAGCATTGACTCCGCGTGGGCGTCACTGCTGCAGCACACTGCATGGCTAGAATCGAACCCATGTCAAAGACGCGACACCTCAACATCTTGATTCGTTGGCGATAAACATTTTCGTTTTCCACCTGACGTGCTGCTGCTAGGGTTGGGGAAACAACTCAGCGTGCGTTTCTTGATGCCACTTTGTCAACTAAACGCTACGTAATTGGTGATGGCGCGAATCCCGTGCGCATGTGTTATGGGTTGTGTGTGGGCTTTGTGTTGCACAAGGCCGGGAACGGGCCGGTGGTTCTCGCCAGGCCTGTCAATGGCCGAGTCCGAGCTACCTTTGTCAGCCCATTGATAGAAATGTTCTCTCTTTGAGGATGGGTTAGGGTTGGGGATTGGAAACGCTCGTGGGTCAAGCATGTAACCCGGGGTAGGGAAAACTTCTGAGTGGCTGAGACTAGGCGCCGAGTAACCGCCAGATAGCGTTACTATAGCCGTCCGGCATGAACAGCCGGTAGCCGCGGTAGGAGCAGTTCATCTCGGGCCCTTCCCTGCGCGGCAGGCATCAAGCGCTCTCCTTTAATATTCTGGAAGCCGCCGGCGTTTGGGGCGTCACGGCATAGTTAGCAATGCTGAAGTACTTGACATTGACGCCGCATTGATAGAGCGTGCGTACCCTTGCATGAGTAACGTGGAGATCTAGACGTAAGAAGCCGCCTCATGCATGAGAATTGTGTACGATCCCATCGTGCGGCGAGCAGCATCCGTGCGCTATGAATCTTTCAACGCGAATGGGAGCATGGTGTTCGAGTGCGTGAGGTATTTGTCTACGTCGCGCTTCTTTGTCATGATGGTGATGAAGAATGTCTGTTCTTGTGGGGTGTGCTGTGGAAGCTGGAATAATCCCACCCCACATAAACTAAACTGCAAATGGAGAGCTTAGCGACTCCAAAAGCGTGTTTAGAGGCAATCCAGGAGAATTGTCAAAAGCAACCTCAACAACACAATACGACACAACAAACTCAAACTCATTCCATCCCTCCCTTCCTTTACAGACCCTAAAATACCTCGGCACCCGACGACGCTTTCCCAGAAATCTGATGTGATCTTTAGTATCTCTGAGGCAGCGGGATTTAGGAACATTATGGCTTAGCAGGGTTCGAACTATAGATGATGTTCCAGATATAGTGATTTGGGGCGAGCGTGGAACGCACACCGTCGAAGACTCCTTCAGAGGTTGGATTTCTCGCTCAGCAGTGTGCTTCTTCCCGAGAATATAGCACCTTTTTTTTTTCCTCTTCGCCCAAATGCACTCCGTGTCCTTGGTTTCAGGGTCTAAATTGTTTGGTATCAATGACGTCTCGAGATGGTGAACACAGTTCCAGAACACTGCCATGGTGCAATTAGTGTCCTAGCGGAGCCTAAAAAAAACCATCGTCAGGCATTCCATTACCTCCGCGTTGCTGCCTGCTTCTTATATGTTAGATAGTATCGTCAGTGGTGTTGGACGGTCAATTAACGATGCGTAGCAAGGGTTGGGGGTGGTGCAGGGGGCTGTTTCACAACTGCTGTGCGAGACGGCCGGACAGAGCTCCGACCCCTCCTTTCGCTGCAACGAAGATTCAGCAGGCGATGATAGAGTAATTGTTGTACTCACGGTAATAAGGGGGGAGGGAGACGAGACGAGCATCGAAATGGTGGCATCGTCTGTTTTCTGCAGCTGTTCTCTCTTATGTAGTTTCTTCGACCACGCGATACTTGTACAGATTAACCATCAACACCTCTTAGGTTCGGGTTTCTGTCAAACAATTAATATAAAGACGTGCAAGTACTGTCAATTTCAACAACAGCACGGAAACGCCGTCTATCTGACTGATACACGTCTCAATTTGAACGAGGCTATCGACAGAAGGAAAGAAAGGCTGGGTGTTGTTTATTTTGGGACAGCCCAGAAAGGATCGAAATAACACTAAGTAGTCCTGGTTTACTGTCATCCTCTCATCTCTTCCCTTTCCTTTCTCTCTACCCGCCCATCCCGTGTCCCGCGAGATTCTCCTGGACTGGTTGTCATTCTTTTGTTGTGCGAGTCTCTCCTTTACTTCAGGTGTTTCGTTAGGTATTAATGACTGGCTTATCGGGTGTGCAATTGTTGGAAACGGAATCGCTAATCTCGCGGATCGTTTATGCTCCAGTTATTCACGACCCAATGAGCCATCGTATTGCGGGGATATTTATCGACTAAACGCTATGCAATTGCGGCCAATACAGCGACACTTATCTCCTGGACTCATTATTCGACTCCATCCACTCATTTGCCAGCATCCGCTCTGCATTTTTTTTTACAGCCCCTCGAACCAGCATCTTCTTGTGTTGATTCGCTTTTTTTTTTCAGTTTGAAGAAACAGCGTTTCTTGGGATTTTTTTCCAACAGGATTGAGTGTTTGGCCTGTTGTCATTAAGTCACGAATCATCAACGGGGGATCACAGGTACCCAGCTGAAGTTCAGCAAAAGGATATTAACTTTTTTGATCCCAGTTGCCACAAGCTTGTGGATCTGGAACTGGGGGGATTCACCAACCGCTGAGCGGTTAAAGAAACGACATTACGTGGTGCCAGGTCCACCTCACACAACAACAAACAGCATCCTTTATCACCCTAGCCATACCCAGCCATTGCTGCGGGGAATATTTTGTAGAATATTGGTTTTTCTCTGATTCTTTTCATCAGCGTTCTGCGAGACAGAATGAGTTGGCAACGCGGCCACAGTGACCGCTTTGGTGACAACAGAGGCCCCAGTGATCGTTATGGTGGTGGCGGCAACAGAGGATATAGTAACAGAGGACACGGTGATAACAGAGGATATGGAAACCCCAGGATAAGGCCAGAGGCAGCTGGTACGCATCAATACAGCGATGATTATGCGGAGGAAATTAGTATTTTTGGAGGGTATGCTGAAGGAGCTGATGATGGGGGCTGGCATACACCACCACGAAACTTTGCATATCCGTTGCGTCCGGCTCCCCAACAACGAAGACCTACTGGTCCAGCACCCGAGAGACCTATCCGTGGTGACGGTCGTGGAGGTGGTGCGTACCGAGGAGCCCCTCGTGTGCCATACGTTCCTGGAAATAGCGATCGTATTGGTGGTCTTCCCAGAAACCCAAGGCCCAGATATGATTATGATCCCTCAGCCCAGGGGCCGCCAGAACCTGAAACGTATACGCAGCCTCGTGCCGGTCAACAACCTCTGAGACCAACACCACAATACTTTCCAGCGGACCAGGGCGACCCCACGTTTCGACCGTCAGTGCAAAGCGATAGGAGTATATACATTGGTTTTGATCCTTCAGCGGAATCCCGGGGCAATACCCCAAGTAGCGCGACCCAGAACGCTCCTGTCCAAGGCTACAATCAGCAACGTCGTCCAGTAGCCAACGTTCCTCCCCCACCTTCATCGCGCCGGGTAGCTCCTTCATATTATCCACAGCAAACCATGCAGGTCTCTCCGATTCCAGAGGAATCTAGCCTCTCTCGACATGACTCGTATGCATCTAGTGCTGCCATTCCAACGACTTGGGGTCCAGACGAATTTTACAGCTCTAGCTCCGGCCATTCCGACAACAGGCACCCAATTGAAGGTGAGGGAGAACATGGCCCAGGGCTGGTTCGACAGGCGAGTGTCGGTCGCAAGACGAGACCGCTCTTGACGGAAATCAAGAGCATTGACAGATCAAAAAGCCGTCGCGGATCGGCATCTGCAGAAGCTGACTTGAGCCCAAATACTTCTCCCGTTGTGTCACGAATGGCCTCCCCAGTCCTTCAGATCCCGCAAACTACAACGTCACCCGGATCAAATCCCGGACTGTCCCCGACACGGGATCACTCCCTAGGGCCTCCGAGATCGCCGAGATCACCAAACATTCCTTCACCTCTATCTCGGCCTCCAACAAGTACCGATGATCACCCTTTTTCGGAAAAACCGCCGTTTTATCGCAATCAATCGGATAACAAGCAGCCTTCGGCAACAGCAAAAGAGCTCGGAATTCTAGTCGGCGAAGATGATGTATTAGGTAGCAATCAGAGAACTTCTACCTTTGGTGGTACCCAGAGAGCTTCTACAATGGGTGACGGCCAGAGAGCTTCTACCAGTTCCCGGATTCCAGGACGAAGATTGCCGCCACGGTTAAACATAGACGCAGTACGAGACGCAGAGGCGAGAGGAAGCTTGACAAGTCTGCCGGACCTCATCCGAAGGGCTACAAAGCTTGCGGCAGTGTTGGAAACAGGGAGACCAGGAAGTAGTATGGCTTGGGGCCGAAGAAATAGCATGCTCGGGCCCGGTGGTATGATCACCCCTTGATATGGTGCGTTATGAATGTTAATCATTGGCTGTCATCAGGTCGTGGCTTAAGAGAGACTGGGTCGATCTCCGATATGCTGTCTTCGTTTCCCCCACCCGGATCCCGGAACGCAAACTCGCGAACGATGTCCCAATGGTTTTTACCAGATGATTATGATCGTGGTGGCGGTGATAATGGCCAGGTGCGGCAACTAAAAAATGGACGACGAATCTGTGGACTTCCGCTTTGGGCGTTCATCGTTATGGTTATTTTCGGTTTGGTGCTTATAACTGCCGCTGTGGTTGTTCCATTGCAGCTCGTAAGCATGTCGAAAGCTAACAACAACAACGATAACTATTTTGCTCAATGCAGAAAATCGAATCCCTGCCAAAACGGTGGTGAAAATATCGCAACAAACGACTTCTGTGGATGTGTTTGTACGAATGGCTTCACTGGGTCCACATGTACTCTCAAGGATGCGGATACGAGTTGTACTAGCTTTGACTTTAAGGACCGGCAGACTGCAAGTGGGGTTATCCAGGGGATCAAGAATGCAACGATAGGATCTGCGCTTCCGAGATTGTTTGACAAAGGCAACAATACTTACAATATTGAGCTGGATCCATCACTCCTTCTCGGCGTCTTCAGTAAAGGAAATCTTTCCTGCACGCTGCAAAACGCACTCGTCAACTTCACAGGGAGAACACAGCCGGAATCGCAGTCGCAATCGAGGTTCAAGAGAGAACTTGGTGCTGTTGATAGGCGGCGTCAGATTCTTACAGATCCCTCTATTATCACAGACCCTGCCACTTCCCCAACGCCCACGAGTAGAGCACATGCCACGCCTACGGCATCTAGGGAATCGAACTTGGACCAGGATACGGTTGATTTTGCGAGGGTTGCGGTGCTGTATCTGGCGCAGACGGAGAACTTGGGAACCGCTGAACAAGCTCATCAGAATCTTGATACGACGTTTAGAGGGGGAACAGACAAGGGGAATGTCACTTCTAGTGGTGTCACGTTTGAGCTGGAAAAGAGGAGTATTGTGCTGAGGAATGGGACTATTGTGGGGGGGACGAATCAAACATAGCTCGCATAGACAGGCTGGTTTTGGTGATGGAGGGGGTGTTTCTGCGGCTATAGGGATGGGTTGTACAAAGGTTCCGGAGCAATCTTGAAGCACGTGGGATGGGAGATTTACTTTTTTCGTTTCGGTGTAGATACTTTTTTTCTTGCTTTTTTTTTCTATTTTTGTATCTTTGTTTGCCCTTGATTGTTGACAGGTACTCACTTACGGGCCCCGGCAAGCATAATTTCTGGTAGTGATTTTTTGAGAGTGAGAGGGGATGGTTATGTTACTACGTTTTGGGCGGGGCCTGCGATTTCAGCTACATATATCTGCGATGTTTGGAATTTGGTTGGGTGCTTGATGATTAAGATTTCTTTGGGTTGGGATTGTTGTGCCAACTCAGCTCTGGCGTAACTTCTTTTATTCATACTTAAGTAGGTACTTGTGGTAGTAGGGAATACCAATTACTTTGACCTTGCGAGGGTTGATGAGGGAGGCTGGTGACGTGCCGATATCTTGGATGAATTGAGCCGGGCTGGATACGGGTGATGTGAAACACCACCCGCCCGCTGGTAGGTATGATATACAGTGGACGGGGATGAATTGAGGCAAACTGCGGTTTATCCGGGGTCTCCAGCTAGCAGACGATGACGTGTAATTTCCGGAAGCAAGAGCAAGCTGAGGAAGAGCGGATACTAGAGTCGGGGTGGGTTTGGTTTGGCTTGGATGCTTGATCTTTTTCTTAGCTGATTTAGTTGTGGGAGTGTTGATTCCTGGATAAAACCCTCTGCCATTCAATGAAGTAGTTGTTAAAGATTTAAAGAATTACTGGCATAGTTTACAAGGTCTTCGGAGGTCGTTTATTCTGTTGCGAACACGGTTTACTGTTCACAGCGCGTTTAACAAGATTTTGCACCCGTGTAAATGACTGCTAGATGGCTGTTCGGGTGTAGGGTAGTTCACTTCTTAAGACCCACCGAACGTTACTGCCAACAGATAAACCTTCAACGTGATTTTTTGTGATTTTTCTTTCGTTTATAGAAAGTCGAATAAACGATGTAGCACCTCTTTTAAAGGCGGTACGTACTACAATGTTTATTGAGAGCCGAATATCATCATCCGGAACTCGGGCATTTTCGGAAGTGAACTACCGTAATATCCCGTACAATAGCCAGAAGTGGCCAGACGATTTCTGTTGAGCACCGCCGCTGCTGCAGCACATGGCGATTCTGCGGCTTCTATGTACGCTCTGCATATTTGGTGTTTCAGCGGTGGAGGTAAGCCGGGAATGGATGATAGTTTGATCAGAGCCGTGGACGGCATCATTTGGCATGTTAGGTACTCCATCTAGCTCCGAAGTTTGGGGTTGTTGGAGGGTTCGTCTTCTTATGTACCGTTAATGAAAATCCATGACTAGAAAATCGGCAGAACCGATTTTGTCTGGAATTTGGTGCCAGCCTCGTGATCTTGCTAAGGAACGGTCCAGCGTGTATTTTAGATGACAGTATTTTCAACCCTTGGTTCTTTCACAACTGTGCTTTTCTTCATCACGTTTCGCTTCCTATGCGGGGGAATGGATCTGGTATCTACTTACTGATGTTTGCTCCATGTGCGTGATCGTTAAAGATAATAGGTTTAGATAGCACCACATATATATATCTGTCGAAGTCAAACATCTCGTCACACAATCGATCGTATTGTGAACCCACCTAATTTCCACATGTGCATAGTTTCCTACTGTAGCTCCCGGCGTCACTTATATTTGGGTGTTACCGCCAGCCTGGGGCGGCACGGCTGGCCGCAAGTACTGAAACGGGGCTGGATATAAAAGACAAAGAAAAATTCGTTCATTTCGGCTGCTGGGGTAGTAAGGCGAACACAGACTGGTGGAAACATGGAGGCGTCTCGGAAGGAACTGCTGGGATCATAATGGAGGGATGAATATGATCGATATCTGGAGGCGTAGATGCAGAGATCCTCGCCTACCCTTCCCTCACATGTACACGTCGCCAGGGAGACTAAGGCAGCCTTCCGTCAAGAACCTATTTATTTTTTTTCGCCTGAGATTTTGGGAAGCATGCTAGCAGCACGTTCAACCAGGCAAACGCCACTATGGTGAGCGATGGTATCTTCTACCTCCTGCTTGGATCAGAGGGTGGATGGGCAAGGTATAAAGAGGGACACCGAGGAACACGTTGGTCTGATGTCTTGCGTAATCCTCCGCGTTGAAGAACCATTATCACCAGCCCCAGCCCTCGGTTCATCCCTTTCCTCCCTTCCTCCCTTCCCCCCTATCGCCCGTCTTCCCGTGGGCTGAGACGAATGTGGACGCCGACAGAAAGTGATCTATCACCTCTCACCACCATCACCGAAGACAAAGCCATGTCTCATCCATTCTTTAACCAATCCACCACGCTACTCCCTCCCTCCCCTGCCCTCACGGCAATCGAATCCGACGAAGACGGGCCGCTCATCCTTCTTTCCTCTTCACCTGCACCTTCCTCCCCGCCTCCAGAGTCGTTCTGCTCACCCGCCCCATCGCCGATCTTGCTCCCTGCGTCAGCGTTCTCGTCGTGGACCACTGGGTCAACGGTTGTAACTGAAGGCCCGTTTGTGTACGATAATGATGAGGGGTGTAGGGTTGCGGAGGTTTATAGGGGGAGGGAGAGTTTTGAGACGGAGGAGATTGGGGTTGTGGGGGGGATGGAAGAGATTGGGAGTATAGGGGAGGTGGAAGAAATTGGGGTTGTGGAGGAGGTGGTGGAGGAGAAGATGGTGTGTGTGAGGGGACGGGTTGGGAGGGTTTTGAGGGGGGTTTGGAGAAGGATTCTGAAGCTGCTGGGGGTTGGGGGGAGTAGTCTCGGAGTGTGATACAAGGGAGGAATAGTCGTGGTGACGATGGGACGATGTTATGGGTTATGGTTATGATTTATGTGAAAAAGTATGTGAGCGAATGGGATATCGAAGGTGCCAAATCATGTGATGTCACTCGTGGGTGACGTACTCAGTAGATTACGAATCGGCGAAAATTGAAGAGTAATTCCACTATAAATGACGCACGGTGTTCGCTTAGTAGCTGTATAGCCTTGCTTCTTGTGGTATTTTGTTTAGGCGAAGTTTCCTAACGTTTCCTAGGGGATAAGTTAGACAAATATTGGTAGAAATATGCTCTCGCATACCAGGTTTGCTCCGAGCGAGGCGAAAAAGTCTAGGCACAAAAGCAGTGGAAATATTGAATGCCACTAGGCTTCGTATGTTACTTGTCAGCGAAAATTGAAGACTAGCCCCTTCCAAAGAAGCACGGTGTCTAGCTTTGGTTCTTGTAATATCCAACCGAGGTGAGATTTCTGGGGATAAGTTGAATTACTGCTGGTGGGGAGTATTCATAGTCTGTAGACGGCTTTTAGTCGCTGGCACTAGCCAAAAATCCTACCAAGACTAGAGTCTGCCATCTGGCTGGGGGCTAGCGCTAGCGACTAAGAGCCGTCTACGACTAGAGTATCCACCGCTCCTCGTTCGACACGGCAACTGTCAGGTTAATGTTCACTCACCGTTCCTCGTTCGAAATGACCCCGTCAAGTTGGAAATTCTTTAACCCCCCAATTCCTCCCTTTGTCTTCTACTCTTTAGCCTCTCACACTCGTTTGATTTCGGCTGCCCAGGTTCGTTTGGGTTGGTCGGGAGTTTCTTCTTCTGTGTTACCTTTGTTGTTCTATCGCGCGCTTTTCAGGTACCACGATTTTTGGTCACGGGCTCCTTCGAGTTGAGATTATTCAAAAGTCAACATCCTCTGGTATTTATCCTCTCAAAAAGTCTTCCAACTATTTGTGCGTTCTTTGAGATTGATCGAAAATAGGTACATTCATCTTGCACGATCCTCATACTTAGCCCTTCCGGTATTCTTCTCAAATACATCGAGTCTCCTGGTTTAATTCCATCAGAAGGACGTTTCGGGCCTGTAACCTCCAAGTATCCAAGTTGCAAGTTGCAACTGGCCCTCAAAAAACAATCGTCTCACCATGCCATCAAAAACACCTTCATGCACTCATGGCCCTAGACACAATTACACCCGCCTCTACGACGTTGGACATGGCACCGCAGCTTCGATCTTCAAAAAGCTCCTTGGCAATCTAGCTTACTGCACATTTGATGCGTTGTGGGATTCTGATATTCCAAGGGCGTTTGACCTGTGTATACGCTACTATTCTCTCATCAGGATCTACAACAGTGCCTCAAGAGAGTATCATCATGGATGGTTGGGAGTAGGAAGAGATTCCTATATCCTGGCTATTCTTGAAGGTACTACGTGGGCATTGTATGAACTGGACTTGGTTGGGCTTTACCAGATGGACGAGCCGTCCGTTGAAACCGGCATGGAAGGCATAAGAGAAGAGCTGTTGAAAGTTATGAAAGCAATTCGGGAGGAGATGGTGGAGAAGATTTTGCTCGATGATTGGGCTGAAGTCGTTAATGAGGTGAGGTTTGCTGTTGAGACTTCTCGCAATGCCGCTAGTGTAAAACGGAAGGTTAGGGGTTTTTTTGGGGAGAGGTTGGAGGAGGTCGAGGCAGGAGAGAGGAAGATTTGGGAGGGACTTCAGGGGAGGGTTGTGGGGGGTTTGAAGGATTTCTAGGCTCTGCATGAGGGGGATGGGTGGGAGTGTGCTTCTAGGCCTATGAGAATTGGAGAGGTTTCGGCAGAGGACCACGCTAATCTCTTGGGATATTTGGGCAGCTGCAGGTAGAGGTTTTGTGAATGTCGCTATGCAGGTCACTCGCTCGATTACTCGTGGAGAGGGATAGCAATAATATATCTGGTGAACTCGGCACGCCTCCGACTTATATCTGGATGTAGCTTTGAATGTATGAGAGTTATACTATAGGGAATGAGTAATTTCCCTGACAAAATAAAATAAAAGAATGAGCGCTCGGGTTTCGAACCTTGGTGTTTACTGCACCTAGCGTTTATAAGCACCATGAACTGCCAAATCTGTAGTTGTTCATTGGAAGGTTCGGGCCTTGATCATGTTATTAGCAATTCATCTGATAGATCTGACGGTGACAATCGGTTGTATTTACTTTGGCTCAAGTCCTCTCCAAAGACGCCTATACTACTCAGAAACATACCTCCCTCACCCTTCCGGCAGCCGACACGGGCGACCGTTAATGGTTTACTGTCACGTGACCGAGGCGCTGGTTACCCTGCTGTTGCTATGTGTTTATTTTTGTCTTGATATTTGGTGTAACAAAAACACTGCACCACAACAAACCATCCGTTTCAGTTTCATCCGAGGTGCAGATAGACGCACGCAAACCCGATCCCCTTTCCGTTTTCGCTTGTACCGTAGGGTCTACTGAATTGCTACCGTATGCTCCAATTTCTCCTCTTCTGTTAAGCATCCCTTCTGACGATCTCTATCGCCACGGTAGATGTCCACCCCTTTGACCCCTCTCTCCGCGAATAGCCACAAGATGCCTACTGCTGCTGCCTCTCCAACAAAGCCGACGCCATCATGCGCAGGCTCGCCTTCTCGCCTTCCTCAGAAGACTCCGGCGCAATCTTCTCCTTCGAAGCTGAAGCAAGGTGCAGTTGACGCTCCGGCCCAATCTTCCCCTTTGAAATTGCACCACGCTGCGACCGACGCTCCCGCGCCCTCGTCGCCCTTCATGAGCTTTTCTCCCGTTGTTCAGTCGGCCAGGGGCTCCAAGCTCAATTCTCCGGCAAAATTGAACTCCTCGACGAAACTCAGCTTCGACGACGAGTTTGATCCGTTTAATGACGCTGGAGACGAGAGCGTTTGCTCGAACTTCTCAGATGTCACCGCCGGCGCGTATAACACCGCGTCGCAGGGCTATGAGAAGGTTTTGCAGGAAACTGCTGCTAGTGCGAGGAAGAGTCCCGTCAAGGTATGTACCCCAGATAACGCGGGGTCGGTGCGCTGTACTGACCAATGCGTTAGTCGCGGCCTCAGACCCCAATTCGTCGGTCCCCAACTAAAGCCGGTACTGCAACCCCCCAAACTGCCCGGCCCGCTACGCGTGCCGCTCGCTCGCCCTCGCCATCCAGATCTGCGGGGCTTCTCTCCGAGCCGTGTACCCCTAAGGCTGCTGCAAATCAGACTGGCAACCTCCTGCTCGATTTCACGCAACAATTCGATGCCGCCTCTCGTCACAACCGCTGGACACCCTCCCACCGAAGAACAAAGTCTGCGTCCCCCAGAAAGGGCTCGCCGTCAAAAGTTGCTCTTCCTCCAGCCACCCCAACGGAATCGAGATTCTTCAATCTTCTAGACTTTTCTCCTAGCCCCACAGTAACCCCGAGATCTATACCCTCCATCACCCCGCGCGAGGTGGAGGAGCTGAAAGCCGGACTCAATTCCCAAATTAGTCTGCTTAATGCACAACTTGGTGGACGTGAAGTCGAGGTTACTGGTCTCCGCATTGCCGTTGAGGAAACCGAGGCTCGCTGTGCAGACCTTTCGAACACCATTAAGGAACAGCAGACTCGATTTGAGGGCGAAAAAGGCGAATGGCAAAAGATCAAGGTCGAACTAGGAGAGCTTTTTGAAGCGGAAAAGACAGAGAAGGAATCAATATCCACTATCCTTATCGAGAAAGAGCAGGTGGTCGAAAACCTACACTCGGAACTCGAAAGTAAAAATGTAGAGGTCAAGAACCTTAAGAAGCGTCTTCGAGATTCAGAAGACGAACTGGAGAGAACTAGAGAGGAAGTCCTTCGTGCCCGCACGGAAGCCTCTGACGCAGTAGTTGCTGCTGCTGCCGCTGCCGCTGCCGCAGAAACACCTGCATTTGCACCTGCACCTGCACCTTCAGCCGACGAGGCGGCAAAGAAAACACAAGAGGAAGTCGAACGCGTTGCCCGCGAACTCCACACCCTCTACAAAGCCAAACACGAGACCAAAGTTGCAGCACTCAAGAAATCCTACGAAAGCAGATGGGAGAAGAAAGTCAACAACCTCCAGCAACGAGTCGAAGAACTCACGCGTAAAAACGAAGAACTCAAGCGTGACGCTGAGGAAAAGAAAGCGGAGGAACTGACGGCAGATATGTCGTTCTCCGTTGCTCCTGGTTCTGACGAAGACCTGCGGAGGGAACTGCAGAGGCTCCAGAAGGAACTGCAGAATGAGAAGCAGGAGAAGGAGGGGATCGTTGCGCTCGTCGAGGAGTTGCTGGCTATTCAGTCTTCTTCGGAACCCGCTGAGAAGGTCGAAGAGAAGATAAGGGGTAGTGTCAGGAGAGCTAGCGGCATGGGGCTCGTCGGGAAAGCCGGCGGGTTGAGGAGTGGGATCGAGAAAATGGGTATGGGAGTTAAGAGGGCGGAAAGAGAGTTGAAGGAGTGATGTGTAATGTGTAACGGTGTATTATAGTTCTTACATTGGTTTTGGCTGGTCTTTTGTGTTGTATTTGTACTTGGTTTTGGTCTTTGTACTTGTACTTGTGTTTTCTTTACGTTTACTATGCCTTTTGCGTTGGGGGATTTGGGCGGATGGTTGATACCCCGTATGACAATGGATGATGTTTAAACCAAGCTGTCAATTATACATACTTCATACATGATGATGCGTTGTTCTTAGGGGAGACGAATTGGTGTTTGCGCTGTTGAATAAACGCGCTAGCCGCCGTATTGTAGTTCGTATGCCTTGACCGCAGTCTGGTCTTATGCCGTGGGCTTTTTTTACTTGGGGTTTTCCTTCATCATCTGTTCAGTCGGTTTGGCGATACACTACCGTTAGTGATTGTATGGACATCGTCTATTTGTCGACCTGGCCGCGCGTATTACAGATGACCACTGTCGAGCAATGCAACCCCAAAGACCTCGCATACAATCACTTGAGAATATACCATCTACATTACTTCTAATATCATCTCATCCACTGGCTATCTGCTAGCTAATATTTATCCCACAATGACGCCGAACTCAAGTCTCCCTATGAAGCAAAATACGCGAAAAAATAAATCCATTCGGGTATCCCAACACCAAACAATTATTACAAATCCAGTCATAACTCATACCGTCTCGCCGTATTAATGATTGACTACCCTCAAGCTCCTCCTCGGACTCAGAAGCACACCCCAAAACGTGGGTTCTCCTTGCATCTCATTCAAGTCCGTGCTGCTTCCATTATTATCTCTGCGTTGGCGATGTATTGCATCTCCTGGCAGCTCCGCAATCGCGTCATGTCTGTTATCAGCCATCAACCCAACCTCCCCACCCTTTTTGTACCCACCCGCTGCTGGGCTAACTCTCCCCGCACTTGCTCGAAGCTCCCGGATTTTCCGCTTGTAGAGCCAAAATGCGCCGCCCAACAATATGAGAACAACGATCACAATCCCACCAATAACACCGCCGATAATAGCACCGATATTCAGTCCTCCTCCGCCATTGCTATCGGGATTTGGCGTGACAGTGCTGGTGGTAACGGTGCCGTCTGGAGCCGTAGAGACGGCAATGGTAGGTCCAGAAATGTAGGTGGTATACTTGTAGTCATGGGCATCTGCGGTAACTATGGGGGAGTCTGGATCAGCCTGCTTCATAGGCTTCGTAATCGTAGCACCACCATCCCCATTTCCACCTACAACATCGATAACAGCTTGTGGGACTCTGTAGGTATTCATGCCCCCTTTCTTATTACTATTTTTCGAGCCATAACCACCAGCTTCAGCGGAGTAGCTTGTCGTCCATTGGAGTTTACTGGCATCAAAGACGTAGAATCCCGGAGCATCACATGAGAGTTCTTGGCCCGTGTATCCGCCAATAACAATCAGCTGCGAGCCCACCATGTCGCAGGTATGTCCTGCTCGTGCTGGAGGAACCGCTTGGTCCTTCATATCGACCTTTATCCATTTGAACGCCGGTATGGTCAGGATATACATATCGTCGTACTGCAGCTGCTGTGCATAAGGAACGAGATTTTGTCCGCCGAAGAAGTAGACATTGTGCGAGGATCCATCGGATGCTGAAGCTACAACAGCGCAAGGGTTGACGCGATATTTTGGAGTAGGTCCATCCGTAGATTGTTTTGTCCACTTTTTGGAGCCGAGATCGTAGACGTCGATAACGTTCATCTGGGAGAACGTCTCATTCGTACCGCCTCCAATAGCAAGAAGAACACCTTCATTGCCCCATGGAACCTAGTCTTATCAGATCCAAATTCAGAGAAAACCAACCTCATATCAAGACTCACAAAGACCAAAACACCATCAGCTCTCTCCGGCACTCCCGCCTTCTCCAGTCCATTCTTGGTGATATTCCGAAACTGTTTCTTATCCAAATCAAATTCAAGCAAGCTCTTCAGATACACTCTAGGGACGCTTTGGCTCCAACCCTGGGTCGTGTACCCATCTAGATGGCCACCAAAATAGAACCCTAACGACCGTCCCGGAACGCTAACACCTGCGCCTTCTGCAGCCCGCTGAATCTCACTCGATCCCGAGTCTCCCGCTACCGAAGTGTCGGCTTCAGACCACTTACTAGACGCGATATCGTATTCCCACAACGCAAACGCAGGCGGAGAAGTAACCGGGTCGACATCCGAAAACAACCCACCGTAAAGAAAGATCTTGTCGTAGTTGTGCCACAAATACCTATCCCACCGTCAGCATCATCGCAAAATCCAATCATAACAAGCATACCCATTAGCGACTGGCGGTGGTCCATCCGGTATTGGAAACCCCTTCAGCTTCGGCGAGCTCGTGCTCCAATCCTCTCCCACCGACAAGGTCAGGAAGTTGTTATTCCACGTTTTGGTTTTCTGGCTCGCCTGTGTCTTTGCCTGACCGCCGTAGATGTATATGGTTCCGTCCACCACCGCCGCTATCCAATCAGCACGGATCCTACTTCAGGCGCATACCATTCGAGGTAAACTCACTCTGATGGCTCCACCTCGCACATACATCTGTAGGACTGTCCTCTCTCCTCTCCAACCTAACTCCTTCTGCTGGCCCCAGCACCTGTAGCAGCAACAATATCACCAACGCAATCCTCCGAAACATCGAGAACGACCGGTATGCCATCAAGAAACGAGCGTCGTGGTGAGCAGGTAACAGAAGAAAATAAATTCAAAGGACCCTGGATCACAGCCGCACTTTTAACCAACGTCCCGATCGTCGGTCGCCTTGAGTAACAGCAACAGTAGCAGCACGCGCTCCTTTTCCAAAAATACAATGCTTCCGCCGCGAGCCGAATAATAGAATGGTTGGGATGGGACGGGAGAACAATATTTTTGTCTCGGGCCCCGTGAGTGGTGGTGTGAGGTGTTGTGGTCTCAGCGTAACAAATCCGGCAGCTCACAAAAAAACAAATATAAGTGTACGAGTTTCGTTTCGAATAATTAGTGCGAGCTGGATAATTTTGAGATAGCAGACTCTCTCAAGAGAAGAAGAACTCAGTAGGATGGACTCGATTTTACGGACGAGACGTTCGAGTTGAGCATTCTTGCTTAACAGATACGCCCAGCACACAGGCATAGAATGACCTCACTAGTACCACACACAGCACAGGTCCAGATAAGCACCGTCACGCTTGATTCTGTCGGAAATCTGGTTCTTGACTTTTTCAGGGATTGGGAGAGCCAAGGGTCGCGCTGCCCAGAAACCCATAATTCAGCTGTTTACGAAGGTTAGGGTTGTATTTTCTACAGCGTCTGACGGCCATGACCGATGTATTGTATGCCTCTCCTGCAAGACGTTTGTGATATCTCTCGCTACCAGATTTGGGGAATCTTGTGGCTGCCGCATGCCGAACATTGTGGGTTGCAGAACGCATGTTTACATGTCTGCATGATTCTACAGTTAGAACGCACTCAAAGAGGCGAAATCCGAAACCTTAGAGTCGGCTGGGAGCACAACACAGCCATAACCAAAATTTTATATTTCCATCTCCACGGCCACGCTGTCGCCACCGTTGCTGCCGCCGCAACCGCATTCCAGCCCCATATGTGTCCCCTAGTTTCGTGCACTCTTGATCCAACACAGGAACTGCTGTTACATCGTGACTGAGTCCCTTATTATAGAGCCGGTCAAAACTCAGCTCCAAGTTCATGGGCGTCACTCGTGACTGGAGTTTAAACAAGTCAACGCCCTGGCACTCTCACCCTTAAGAAAAACCACACAGGAGAACCACCATGAAACCTCCTCTAAACGTTCGTGGTCTCGGAACTTGAACTTCTATCACGTGACTAGTAGCTATACGCGGCTCCTGCGTGACGTCTCGCGTCTCGCTTCGGCTAGCTATCCGAGAGCATAGCTATCCGAGAGCACGTCCACCTCCGCCGTCCTTCCAATGTCCTCCAAACTCCTTCTCCCTGGTGTTCTCATTAGCGTTGGTAAACACTGCCCTTAATTCCCCTCCTCCCCAGTCACTAACTTCAACCCCAGCTTTAATAGCCATTCTCACCCCTTTCCTCCTCAGCTGCAACAAGATCTTCCATATCTACCACGACTGGAGCCCGTACACCTCTCGCCTCGCTTCTCTCACCCCAAAATGCACCTTCCAGCACCCATCCGAGCTTCTCGGCTGCGAGGATATGCACCTCCTCAACAGCAACATCTACACCGCCTGTGTAACCACATTGCAGAACCGCCGTAAATACTGGCCGGAATACCGCACAAAAGAGCGCAGCTTCAGCGGCGATAAGCTATTCCGCTGGGATCTTGACACCGATCGCGTGGTTGATCTCGAGCTACGGGGGTTCCCCGGCGGCTCAGACGCCGGGAACCGGTCCTTCCACGGTATGGACGTAAGCCTTCTCTCTGACGGCACCGTGAGCATCTACGTCATCAACCACCTCCGCAACGGCTCCGTGATCGATAAGTTCCACCACGACCCAGCCACAACCTACGCAACGCACGTGCTCCGCGTCCCCACCACCCACGCCGAAGCGGCGGTGCATCCAAACGACATCTTTGCGCTACCGGAGCTCGACGGGGAGTCGGCAATGTTTGTCACCAACGACCACTACTACGCATCGGGGTGGGCACGGTATATCGAAGAGGCTGGACGGCGTCCGTGGACATGGGTATCCTACTACTCTTCCTCGACAGGGTGGAAGAAGGTGTTGGTGGGTCTGGCCTGCGCCAACGGGATCACGGGGGATAAAGCCGTCGAGAAGCGGAAGATCTACATCTCAGAGACCCTGAATGGGGTGATCCACGTTTTAACTCCTGGCTCTGCCGGGGGCGAGCTAAAAGAAGTGCAAAAAATCCCGATTGCAATGATGGGCGACAATATTGGCCGGTACGGCGACGACCTGTATATCGCCGGCCCTGCGAGGGGATTGCCTATTGTTAAGTACATGCATGATCCCGCCACTGCAAGCGGTCCGGGGATGCTGGTGAAGCGTGTTAATACTAACCAGCTTGGAGGTGACTTTTTTGGTGGTGGGTACACGGCGGATCCCATTGTGGAGGAGCTTATTGTTGATGGACAGGGGGGAATGGCGAATATGAGCACTACTGCGCTGTTTAGACCGTATGTTGTTGAGGCTGCGGCTAGAAAAGGAGGTGCTGAGGAGGACGACGAGGAGGGTGAAGATTTTGAGGCGGAAGGTCCGGAGCCCGTGGGGAAGCCGAAGGGGGATCTCTTCGTGACTGGACTGACATTTAAAGGTAAACTTCATCTCCTATACTAAAAGGTATAAAAACTCACAGGCTCTACAGGAATCTTGAAATGTACAAACATAGAGTGAAATATTTCTATATAATACGCCAATGTCGCGAATATAGCTTACAATGCGTCATTAAAGAGCGAGTGGTTGTGTGTAGGGAGAGATTATCCGGTACAGCTCCCTTGAAGTGCTCCAAGCTGCTATCCTCATGAATAGGTGAGGGATGGACACTAGAATAGCTATGAGGAGTATGCTAAATCCTTGGCAGCACTTGTGCTTGAATACGAGCCCAAGATTGCGCGTATGTATCCTCATTCATCTAGTTGTACTTCTTGGCCAAGGCAAGTAACTCAGATTCGTGGCGAGGACAAGGACCATACAGCCATCGATTCAAGTGCCCCTTTACTCTAGTATCGCTCTGCGTGTCTACCTCTTCCATTCAAAGTACTACGACAATAATCCAACCCATTGCTGGGGCACAGTGGGAAATCGATGAATATATTTGCAAGTAGATACCGTGACAGATGCAGATAACAGATGCCAGACAGCACATAATGCCCCTAATTCAATGTGCACATTCTTTTTCGCTGTCCTGAACCCTGAACCCAACCATCGCGCCCTGGAATCAAGGCAGGATGAGAAAAAATCCTGGCCAACTTCGCGCCAATAACTTCTTTGGAATGGCTGCCTCTTCCTGGACAGCCAGTGGCCGGATCTTGGACTGCTTAACCCACGGGCAACTTGATATCTGCAATCGAATAGCTCGGAACGTCAACTCGTGAAATACCTACATGGTAGAACTAGTAAGCCTTCCCCAGGTGCACCAAACGAAATATCCCAGCATACCCACAGCTTGTATCTTTAGACCACATCATTGGACTACAGCATATCGTAAATAGCCTATATTATGGAACTTTCCGAAATCTTCTACTACCAATTCGGCCTACACTCAGGAATACAGCTTGCCGAATCCACTCCCCGGCAAAGATCGGACACAAAGTGCTGATTCGCCTATGGTGCTCCCTGCCAAGAGCCGGAATACGCTGTGTTTGGATTCTCAATTGTTCTGTTTCCAATGGTATCGTATGATGCAATATATCGTGCACTTAAGCGGCCGTCCACGTTTTAACCTCGTTGAATAAACACCACCCAATGCCATCTTCCAACAAGGTGTGGAAATTGCCGCGGCCTTTCAGCTGCTATCCACCACCGCATAGCCCCGAGTACTATACACAATCTTCCTTTGTTCAGTCGATGCGAGCCAAGATTCTGGGCATTCAGGTACGAGTGCAAGTGCCCACAAAACTCGGTAAAAGAAACACGCAATTTATATGATCTTCCTATCAAACGACACTTCTGGGATCTGTGTGACGTTGTGGAACTAATGATCGTGTGACGTTGTGGAACTAATGATCGTGTAACACAAAGGGCGCAGCAACCTTATTCCTCTAATTCCTCTGTGACACAAGGCTTGGGGGACGTTTTCGACGGAGGGGTGTTTTTCGCTATGTGGTCGTGCAGGTGGGGGATGTAAGGCGTCTGTTCTCGCGAGCAGATCTCGAGGGGACTTGCAGAGTGCATCGTCATCGGGAGTATGCATGAGCATATACATTCGAGGGCTAGGGGACAGAGGCAACCCGGGATCTCGAAAGAGCTACTGTATACTCTCTACATCGCCAGATGGGTAATGTGCGTGTTCAAGGATTTCCACTTGCTCGGCGGACACGGAGACAATGACTGGCTGGCTGCCCTTCTCCTGCTGTTGTATGTACGGCTGACCTGTGAGGTATTATTAGTTGACGATGCCCAGCAATGCCTCACGATTTGAAATGAAGTTTCTTGGGTCTCGCGCCCAGCCGGAGTTTTCCCTGGCTGCCTGGCCAGAAACGTCCTTCGTCGATTCGATAGTCTGGATGGAACACCTTCAGGCCTCATGATAGGCCTGAGGACGGGTATATAAACCCCCTCCAAGTCCATCTTCCTCCCTCTTCTTCCCCAGCACCATTTGCAGCTCCAGCATCCACTCATTTACCAATCCAACACCACAATCTTTACCAACCCCACACTCCTTCCACAATGGTCTCCCCTAGCACCCTCCTCCTCCTAGCCAGTAGCGCCCTCACCGCCAGCGCCTGGCGCATCCGCATGTACGACGGCTCCGCGGCAAGTACTCGCATCGTGAACCGCGCCCAGCACAACGTGGACACGGACCAGTGCTACGGTATCCCCGGGAACGCCAACAACCAGGCGACGTACTACGAGTGGATCTCGGCCAAGTCCGGCGTCAAGGGCTCCTACCCCACCTGCCGCATCCGCGTCTATGATAACGCTGGGTGCGATGGCTCGCCGTTCATCGATACCTGGCAGGATGTGGAGTTTCGGAGGATTAATTCCCCGGTATGTATACCCGGTGAAGGAGAGGAAGTAGGCTGATGGGAGGGTAGAATAATAATGTTGCGAGCTCGTATTATATCGATTGCGTTCCGAAGCTTGGGTAGGTAGTGAGTTAGAGGTGGAGTGATGGGTGAGGTTAGAGTTCGGGACGATTTGGGCGGAGGGCTTTATAATCTGTTTCTTTGTCAATAGCTCCAGCGGGGCATTTAGTAATTTTTGCAGAAAACTTGGGGGTATCTGGGTTCTTGGTTCAATGAATCTGGGTTTTCCCACATTTGATATTAATTTGGATGGTTCGAAGACTTGTTGATTGACTTATCTCGAGAGCCCAAGGCCCCTATATATACAGACTTGACTCCTATATCCATATCCACATCCATGTCCATATCCATATCCGTTTGCATATCCGTTTGCACTGATATGAGCCGCTCTCCTTGATACAAACTATGCATATTCTCATACGAAACACCAACTGCTTACGAGCCAGCAAACAGGCCTGAGACTGCAGACAGAGCTGAGACTCACGATGCAGGACTCATGCAACATTTGATGGAATGGATGGATCGAGTGACCGCCTGTGCTGTGCTTCCGTCGTCTGAAAACCAAAAGGCCAAGTATCCAGGTGGGTCGAGATACACTATGAGTCCCAAAGGCACGAGATGGTTATCCAAAGGGATTTACCAATCGAAGTCCTCTTAAGTTGGGTGGTACTGAGTAGTGGTGGGATCTCGGTAGTTGTTTTACCTCCCGAGGTCGACAGGTATTCTATGTACCTCGACTAGCGCTCTACCTACACACATAAATAATGACATCAGCGGGCAAGTCGGGGACCACATCATTTGAGGCTCTTGCTGCCTTCTGTCCGAGGGAACATGCCTCGAGACTCTCCTCCTTTCCTTCCTAACCCTATCTCCCACCCTTCCTATATTTAGATACCTCATCTTCCTCCTTCCTGCAATTGCATAAGGGGCTTTTTTCACTCCTTAACCCACTATCGCCTTTCATCAAATAGTTATTTACGATTGCATTGATGGTCATCTCTTTCTCACTCCCTTTTCCTTTTATCCTATAATTACATCACATCCCTTTTCCACTCCTTGGTGTCTTGGTGTGAGGAAGTTGACAGGATCAACATCACCATCACCATTATCATTCGACGATGTTGTTTATCGTTGTTTCGATGGTTGATGACGTCTGAAGGATAAACTGTAAGTTCATGCATGCTCCTTTGCATCCGTTATTGACGATGGAGTTTACTAATAATGAAATTGTAGTGGGTTTAGGGGGCTGAAGAATCACAAGAGGAGGAGGCTTCGGATAAGGATCTGCGAGCTTGGTGCGGGTGTTTTCAACGAGTTGGATGGTTACTACGGATCCTACTCGAGTCTTTAATGTAGGTTTACTGCATCCTCCTCCTCCTCCTCCTCCTCATGTGGATGGCTTGTTGATTACTGATTTGATGATTTGGTGATGCAGGATTATTGATCCTATTGTGACGTTTCCAAATCGTCTTCATGTATGGAGATTACTTGGACCGGCGGATACAAAGGAAAGTTGAAAAGGTAAGGACATTCTCATCTTTTGCGTTTATCTGGAAAAGAAAATAAATTGACAGGAATAGGATGCACTTGATGCAGTACTTAGTATCTCTTACGTCTTTGGTCCCGTATGATGAGATAAGCTATGAGTCTGTCTTACAATTGAACCGCATCGACCTCAAAGGCTTTCAAAATCTAGATGCATTCGATGTTTCCTGGTTCGGATAACCCTTTTAACGCATAAATTGGTCTTGGGATGTCCCTGACGCTACAAAGGTCCATTCGAAACATTGGATAGACCGGTTGGTGGAGGCTTGGGGATGCCCCCCTTAATGGAGGAGAGGGGTTTTCCGCTTGAAAGGTGCCGACTCACCGCATCTGCCATCGGTGAGGACTGTTCCGCCCCCCACCGGACTAATGAGCAGTGTATTTTCACTAGCTATAGACCTCCAAGATCAACGCTTTTTCCTGCCTAGTAATGAGTCGAGGTGGGCGGCCGTTACGGAGGAGTCGCTGTAGTGGGCGGTTGACCGGAAGCTGGGTTACGAGTGCGAGTAGGACGAAAACGGGAAGCTCGCTGAGAAGGGGATGGGCGTGCAAAATGAGATGGTGTGCAAGTAGAGGATGGTGTTGGCGGCCAGGGTGAGGGAGAAGGTCATGCGGGGGTGGTTTGTGGGGGTTGTGGGTGATGGGCATATGGCGGGAGGCGGAGAATCTGGAGGAGGATATGGAGGAGCCTGAAATTGTGGGGAATGGCGATGGTGGGGAGAGGGTTGTGTATTTAGCTCGATGATGCGTAGCAAAACAATGATGAGGTGTCGGTAACACGGTTTAGAGTCGCGGAATCAAAGGGCCTATTAAGCTAAGGAGATATGTTTTATTTAATAGTGCACCAATTCCCCTTTCCCTGTGTATAAAGTCTGGGACCGATCATGGAAAATGATGCAGTGCTTAATGCCTCTCACCCACCGTTTTATTGTCGCTCCGTTACTATATGAGCCTGAGGACGCCCTCTCTTCAGTGGGAGAGGAGGGCTTTCGGCCTGAACATGCGGCGAGTGATATGTTTGTGCACCGAGCGATTGGATTTCAAATGCTAAAAATCAACTCGCACTCCTTGCTCCGGTCTTCAATCAGGCTCAAAAACTGGAGGGGGAACAAACTTGGGATCCTCGAGGGCGGTGTTGATCTGGATTCTTCGAACAGAAATGTCACGGTGTTAAGGATTTGGGGGTGTAAATGACTGAAGGAATTTCGTCCCAGCAAACGGATTCGAAGAACGACGACAAGTTCCTCCCTGTGCCACAAATCGAGCCCAACTCGTAGACCACCTTGTACTAGCTGTTTCTGATGGGGAAGCTCGGTGATGTTTGGAGGGGGATTGTAATATCCTGCCCGGTTTTTCCGGAAGGGGGGGATAATCAAGGTTCAGCCCAACAGCACAAAAATCTCCCGCATTCCGACACGATCAGCCGCCGTTCGAGCCCAGCCGTATTCCCAGGTGCAACCGAGGGGGGCTGTCCAACATATTCCCGGTATGGCCAGGCTATCGTAGGGGTATGTTTGAATTCGACAGCAGGAACCGCGGGGAGTCGAGGTATACGTCCCTTTCCCCAAAAAGAGACAGGGACGTCGTGACCGTGCTATTATTGAGATATTGGTTTTTCCCACCGGGATTGCGAAACTTGTCCTACGTACTGGGATGAGTCCGTAACGCTGTCTGGGGGCCGGATGTGTGGTAGGATGGTTAAGGAGGAGAGGGGGGGAGGGAGATTGTGGCGTGACTGCGACAGGGAGCAAAATCGGGTGATATTTCATGAATCGCCAGCAACCTCCTCCTACTTTTACATGACTACATCATTTCAGCCCACTTTGTCGCTGAATGACAAAACACAAACAAACATGCATCCAACCAGAATGCATTGATATCTGCGTAAAAAAAGGGGAGTTCTCATGCATCCATTTCCGATTAATATACAAGTTATCTCAGAGTTTCACAGCCGTCTATTTTCCCTTTCCCTTGCTCTTAACCTTTGGCGCGATATTTGCCATCATTTCCTCCTATTCCAATGTCAGCATTGGGTCGATAATCACGGGAGATTATGAGGGGCGATATATACCTTGGTAATGAGATGATCGACTCTCTCCAATAATCCCAACAAGCTCTTCATATTTCCGCTCCATTCGTTCAATACATCGTCCGCGTCTCTGGACTGTCCAAAGGTGATTATCCTTGCTGGGCGGTCGATCTTTGCGTTCACCGTCTTCTCACACACCAGCTTGGAGAGGTACGTCTCTGTCTCGTCCTCGTCCAGGTCTAGTAGCATCTTCAGCCGGTCCATCGAGATCCTGGTGTAGTACTTGGCAACGACACGGACATTGTGTTCAATGACACGTCGGCGGAGGTCTTCCCAGCGTGCCGGACCTTTAGGATCGTCGACGCCAAAGACTTCGGTTGCGCGGAGCACCTTCTCGAATCGCTTGGCAACACGGGACCACGGCATTAGCTCGATGATGGTGAATAGCTTCAAGAGCGCCTCCTGTTGCGGGATCAATTTGAGAATGTTGGGATCTGTCTGGATGCGGTGGAGGAGGTCGGATTGTTCGTTGTCGTAGGGAGCTAGGATAACGTAGTAGACAATTCTCTCCAGAGTCTTCTTGAGTTTCTCCTCATCCTTTTCGATGCTCGACGTGTCCAGGATGGCCCGATAGTGTTTGCAAGTGTCAAGGTACTTGCTGTCTTGTTTCGAGAGATGAATCTGTTGCTCGTAGAAACGCAGCTTTAGATCCATAATCTCGTCATCTTTCTTGCTGGCTTCTGTCGTGAACCATTTGGTCGTGATCTTTCGGGATAAAATCAAGGCTTGCGCAAAGTCACCCTGCTCGATACAAAGCCCGACTTGCTGGAGAATAAAATCCGTTTTCTCCTTTCGATCCATGGAGCCAAAGGTCTCGACTTGAAGCTCGCAGAGGACCGCTTTGGCTTCCGCGAGGTTGCCTTGTGATTTCTTGATGTTGGATAGCTCTCGGGTGATACGGGCTCGCTCAACTTCCACAAAGATCTATTCAACACTTAGCTCTTGCTCTGGGGTCCTGTAGGTACTCATGGTACCGACCTTTCCCTCCGTCACTGTCCGCAACGTGTCGATGACCGACAGCTTAGTCTCGATATTGGGAGTCTCGGGCAGAAATTTCATCACAAGCTGAACCATCTTCGTAATAGCAATCTTCAGCTGTCCATGCTTCTTGGATAGGACCTGGACATTCTCGTTCATGAGATCCCAGTCGCCGGATTCTTTGCATAATGTAACTATTGTCTCGAGTATTCGGGTTGTGGAGGGTAGATCGGAGGCCTGTAGGACGTATCAGTAGACGCCGAGAATGGCATAGGTGGTAATGTCGAACCTGGCGGGTTTGTTTCTCGAGCGCCATAAGTTTTTCGATGGCTTGGGGAAGGTTGAGGTCGCTGTTTGACTATACAACCAACTATTAGGAGTTTGATTTTGAACAATGGCTGGAATAATGGTACCTTAGCAAGAGATATGATTTCCGGAAGCTCCTTGTCTAGCTGCTCCGTAACTATGCCGGACAAGAGATTAGCTCTCTCCCACTCCACTATTGCGATACCCCGCGACATACAATCCTTCTCCGCCTTGAGCACCTCTCTTTCCGCTCCGGTCTCGGCCATGGTGGATGGATGTGGTTATCAAGGGGCTAGTTAATTGATAAATGGATTTCGCGAATGGCCAAACGAGGGATGACAGATGGAGATGATGGAATGGTTGATGAAAATGAGCAGTGGTTGTTGGTGCAAGGTATGTAGCTTGACCCGTGTGGCTGGACCGTCACCTAAGAGAGCCTCATCTGTGGCGTTACTGTGGAACTGTGGCGGCCAATGATACTTTCACTAGCAATGCATTACTCAGGTGCTGAAAAGTACGCCTCGCTCTAACATCGGCTGTGGGCCATCTTCCTCACTTTCCCGGAACTCCAATCAATAATTTTCACATCCTCCTCTCCCCTCTCCCTCATTGCTGTCATAATGGCCGCCGCTCGTGTCGCCCGCAACACATTGTCTGCTTCGTTGCGACGAAATGCCTTCACGAGAAAATTCCCTTCTACTTTGACTCGGTCACTGGCCACGCCGGCAGCCGCCCACAGCATCACCAGATCGACAACCCTCAAGAATGGACTGACGGTACGGAATTGTATGGGATGAATCTGGAGGAATTGTGTGCTGATGGGAGGGGCTGCAGATTGCTACCGAGCATTCGCCATATGCGCAGACCGCCACTGTTGGTGTCTTCATTGATGCCGGAAGCAGATCCGAGACTGATGCCACGAATGGAACCGCACACTTTTTGGAACACTTGGCATTCAAGGTGAGAGACTATACACTGTATGGTATTGGGGGTGAAACTAGAGGGGCAGGGGCGGGGCGGGGATCTCGCAGGGTAGTGTTAACGCGATATGGGTGTATAGGGTACCAACAAGCGGACCCAGCAGCAATTGGAACTTGAGATTGAGAACATGGGCGGTCACTTGAACGCATACACATCGGTATGTGATCTGAGAGCAGCAGTGGTGTTACAGGATTGACGAGGTATCAGCGAGAGAACACCGTTTACTACGCAAAGTCCTTCAAGGATGACGTCGGCAAATCTGTCGAGATCCTTTCCGATATCCTTCAGAACTCCAAGCTCGAGGAATCTGCCATTGAGCGGGAGCGCGACGTCATTCTCCGGGAACAGGAGGAGGTTGACAAGCAGCTTGAGGAAGTTGTCTTTGACCACCTCCATGCCACCGCATTCCAGGGTCAGGCTTTGGGACGTACCATTCTTGGACCTAAGGAGAACATTCTTTCCATTAAGAAGTCCGACCTTCAGAGCTACATCTCCACCAACTACAAGGCTGACCGCATGGTCCTTGTCGGCGCTGGTGGTATCCCTCACGAACAGCTCGTCGAGTTGGCCGAGAAGCACTTCGCCGGCCTTAAGTCTTCTGACTCTCCCATTACCATCGGTGCCTCCCGTGGCCCCAAGCCCGAATTCGTCGGTTCTGAGGTCCGCATGCGTGACGACACCATCCCCACCGCCCACATCGCCATCGCCGTTGAGGGTGTTAGCTGGAAGGACCCCGAATACTTTACTGCTCTTGTTGCCCAGGCTATCATCGGAAACTTCGACCGTGCCATGGGCAATGCACCCCACTTGGGCAGCAGGCTCTCCTCGATATTGCACAAGCACCACCTTGCCAACTCATTCATGAGCTTCAGCACTTCATACTCCGATACCGGTCTCTGGGGAGCATACATGGTTACTGACAACCTCACCAACATTGACGACCTTGTCCACTTCACCCTCCGCGAGTGGAACCGCATGGCGCAGACCGTAACAGAGTCTGAGGTTGAGCGTGCCAAGGCTCAGCTTAAGGCTTCCCTACTTTTGAGCTTGGATGGAACTACTGCTGTTGCGGAGGATATTGGACGACAGATCGTCACCACTGGCCGAAGAATGAGCCCGGCTGAGATTGAGCGAGTGGTTGGTGCCATCACCGAGAAAGATGTGATTGCGTTTGCAAAGAATAGAATCTGGGACCAGGATGTTGCCGTCAGCGCAGTTGGAAGCATCGAGGGTGTAAGTTTTGAAGTCTTGGGTTCCCTTCTGGTTACAGATAGCTAATATGTGTGTATAGCTGCTTGACTACCAGCGTATCCGTAACGACACGAGCCGAAACTTTTAAGGGTGTCAGGGCGTTGGGGGGAAGGTTGGGTGTATAGATGATGGTGTATTGGTTTGTTTCAAAAGGATTAGGCCATCTTTTTTCTTTCGTATGTTTAAGACAATGTTCAATGGTGTACACTACCTATATCCTCGCGCATTAACATGCTGTTAAACTACGTAGTAGATGTTTTTGTTTTCTTGTATTTTATGCGGAGCAGTTTCGTCAAATATCATCCCAACAGCCGGGTAATGCCAAGTAAAGCGGACAAATACGTTCGCGTCTCGGGATCAGGATTACTCTTAGTCTGCCGTCCGTTAGACAGCATCCATCACACATCTCCGAAACCAGCCTCCCAATCGAGACCTCACTTAACCATACACGTCACCAACAGCTCCCAGAATATCTGCCTTCCACCAGGTTCTCTATCACTTCACTTCTTCGTCTAAATTACAACAGTCCGACTAAACTTTATTCGCAATGTCTTCTGAACTTTGGTGAGCTTCACACCTCCGGCGCCCCTTGCACGGCAAGAGATGTCAACCGCTGGTAGAGCTTTGCAACGCTCAAAAAGCGATAAAGGGCGATGGAGGGAGTATTATCTGAATTATAGGCTGATTCTGTGTCGTCGTTTCCAGTCCCGTCTATGCGGTACGTTATCCCTGTCGGTCGCTGCCTCGGACGTGACGGAGGAACAGCTGGTCTCTAGATACCGGGGAGTTAATACCGTCCTGCACTTTGACGATGACCTTTATTTTTCTGCCGATGTGTCCGAGAGCAGCTTTCGACCAGCACCTCAAAATCCGAAGTCTATTTTCAGCCACTGACATGTTATACAGCCATTTTTCGGTGCCATGGGCTGCACTGCAGCCATCGTCTTTACCTGCTTCGGCGCCTCTTACGGTACCGCAAAGTCCGGTGTCGGTATCTGTTCGATGGGTGTTCTCCGACCGGATCTGATCGTCAGGAGTACGATAACCCAAGCTCTCTAGCTTAGCTGGGAGGGGGAAATGCTGACGGGAGTTGGACAGACATTGTTCCCGTTATTATGGCGGGTATCATTGCAATCTACGGGCTGGTCGTCTCGGTGCTTGTCTCTTCTGGCTTGAAGCAACAGCTTCCTCTCTACACTGGTTTCATTCAGTTGGGGGCTGGTCTGTCTGTCGGTTTGGCTGGTTTGGCTGCTGGTAGGATCTCTTTTGCTCTGGAACCTATGATAAACGTTTTTGTAACTAACACACGCCAGGATTCGCCATCGGAATTGTCGGTGATGCTGGTGTCCGTGGTACTGCTCAACAGCCCAGACTCTTCGTCGGAATGATCTTGATCCTCATTTTCGCCGAAGTCTTGGGTCTTTACGGTCTGATTGTTGCTCTTCTCATGAATTCCAAGTCGGCCACCGATGTCTCCTGTTAGAAGGCATTGAAGGGTATTGGAGAAGGCCTTGCTGGTAATGGTTGTTTACGTACTACGAGTTTCTTTGGCAGCTCAAGTTACGTCCAGGCAGGGAAAAAATTGATAGGAGCCGATTGTATTTTGTCGAAATGGGAGTATACCATGATGAGCTAAGCTGAGCTGGATGGACACGCGCGATGGGTTTCTTACTATGTATCTTAGTCTTTTTCCATTGCATTAGGGCTCGTTCGGGGTAGTGGGTGGATTGGGTGGTGGATGGTAGAGAGTGATTTTCAATTTGTATTTCAGTCTCTTATATTCGAGCAACGTTTGATTTCACGAAGCCCAGTTCCTGCAATAGTCGAGTAGCAGTAATCACATCAAATCATTACTCCCGCCACAATATATCCGCGCCAACAGCCAAGCCAGAGGCGCAAAGATCAGCAAAAAGTACTTTAGAGTAGCACATTCCCACCACACCTCACACAGATCTGCAACAATGGCCGTCAAAAAATCTAATGATCGGCTTATATCTGCGCTGGAAACCACCATGTCGGGCCTCTCATTCAATAAAGATGACATTAGTGGCCTGGTACGCATCGAAGATGAGAACGGCAAGCTGATTGGAGCCGAACAGACCTCGATCCTAGAGCTCACACCGCCACCAACGCCCAAAAGAGATGGACAGAGAAGTCCTGCGAACTATCTACCAATGGAGATATTATGTCTCGTCCTCGAGTTCGTGGGTGCTGGACAACAGGACGTGTATGCGAGTACTAGCAAGGTCTCACGCTTATGGTATCATGCTTCGCAACCATTTCTGTATGTTCTTATTCCGCCCTGCCAGGCAGGGAAGAGAGCTAGCTAACGGGGGTTTGTGAGCGTAGATATCGGTATCCAAAGATTACCGGGAAGAGCTATGGCAAGTTCGTGGCCACCATCTCGCCGAGCAGTACAAACATTAAACCCTGCCCGCTCGGTTCCCTCGTAAAGCGCCTCGACCTCTCTGCCCTCGTTCACGAAGGACGTCCCTCACACAATGCACGGCTTCTCCGCCGTGTGCAGAACAGCGTGGAGGAGTTTATCGCACCGCAAAGCTCTTTTGGTTACAACTGCATCGTGGCGCTCGGGCACTGCCAGAGGCTCCGTGTTCTAGACCTCTCGCTCATCAGCCAGTCAGTGAACCTTGACGACCTCTTCCGCCATATTTGCGATCTCCCACACCTGAGAACGCTCAACTTCCCGCGCTCTTCGGTGCTGGCGCGTCCCCAGACAAAATTCCTGTGGCCAAAGAAGCTAGAGAAATTTTCGCTCAGCGGCGCGATCCTGGACTACTTCCTCCAAGAAACGGGACTTCCGGAGAGTCTTCACTCGCTTCATATCTCCCACTGCCCGTTCACTAAGCAGATCAGCATCCTCCGCTTGCTGTCAAGCCTCTCCGCGCAGCTCACGACGCTAAGTATTAGCTACCCCATGCCCTGTTTGCCGTTCAACGCCATGGATAACGTCCTCAACCTCTGCCCGAACTTGACGTATCTCCTCGTCGCAGTGGATTACATCTCAAACCACCTCTTCGACGAAGGGAGTAATCCCCCCAGACACCCATTACGCCGACTAGTTCTCGATTCCTCAGGGAATCCGGGGGTGGAGCACAAAGTGGGTCCGAACGATGTGTTCATCGCCCTGGCAGAAGACCGGTTACCAGCGCTAAGAGTCGTCCGGGTTTCGAAACGCTTGAAGTGGGTCAGCAGGGAACGGAGGGATGTCGAAGACCTTGTGGAGATGCTGGAGGCGAAAGCGATGGAGGCTGGCGAGGATAATCAGCCAGCTGGGGTTTGGGAATATGGAGAAAACGGGAGGAATGGGTGAGTCTGCAGTGCACTTTCCACTACCCCCTCCTTTTACTTTTTTTTCTTTGGTTTTCGCTCTGGATGATTATTATCTTTGGAGAGAGAGCGAGGGGCGGTTTATGGCGGCGAGGTTGGTGAAAGACCTTTTTTTGTGGAATGTGAAGTGAAGAGGGTGGGAGTTGATTTTGTACAGGTTTGGTGGCGCGCTCTCTAGGAGAATGTGGAATTGGGTCGAGGTGAACCATGACGCCGAGTGGGTGAATGGGCTGTTTTCCACATAAAGTGGGTGGTGGGCGGTGGACGGGCAGGTGGATGTGTATATGCGAGGGAGTTTGATACCACAGCACGCGATTGGGCTGACTGGCTAGAGGGTTTTGATTATGACTGATGATCAATGTTTACGATCGACGACGACGACGATATACGGAGAATATTGCTTGTGATTGTACCTTTATGATTGGGAGGGGAAGCTATTGGAGGATTGTGGATATAGTGGCTGATGAGTACATGTAATTGTCAATTATTTATATACAAGTATAATATATGTTCCGACCCATACGCCAAATTTCTCGTTGGCCAACAGGTCGACCGATTGGCAAAGCGGTCAACCTTTTGGTGTACAGAATAACCTATTGGCCAATGGGAAGATTTGGCATATGGATCAACCCAGTGGCCAACCGGGAAATTTGGTGTATGGGTCAACCGGTGTACCAAGTTCACCATGCTAATTCCTTCCGCCAAATTACTAGTATACA